>Ga0102815_10000843_pt1 | contig 19745 bp, 17 predicted proteins | sample ColrivemetaGS759_FD_79113 | JGI IMG/M metagenome (GOLD analysis project Ga0102815, IMG submission 79113) | Estuarine microbial communities from the Columbia River estuary - Ebb tide ETM metaG S.759 | ecosystem: Environmental > Aquatic > Marine > Intertidal zone > Estuary | place: USA: Columbia...
GACAAAATCACCTTTAGCTGATAAACCAAACGCGCTAATAAAGGAAGAGTTTAATTCTTCCATTTCTATTAAAAATGTATCTTTTAAATACCAAGATGAATACGTTTTAAAAGATTTTTCATTGGAAATTCCAAAAGGAAAAACAGTTGCATTTGTTGGTCAATCTGGAAGTGGAAAATCTACTATTGCTAATTTATTAACTCGTTTTTATGATGTGAATGAAGGAAGTATTGAAATTGATGGAATTAATATTAAAGATATTAAAAAAGCTTCTTTACGTAATTTACAAGGTTTAGTCTCTCAGGATTCTATTTTATTTAATGATACTGTTAAAAATAATATTTTATTAGGTATTACAAATAAAACAGATAATGAAATACTTGCAGCAGCAAAAATTGCAAATGCTCATGAATTTATTAAAGATTTACCAAATGGTTACGATTTTAATATTGGCGATAGCGGAAATAAATTATCTGGTGGACAAAAACAACGTTTGAGTATTGCCCGAGCGGTTTTGAAAAATCCACCAATTATGATTTTAGATGAAGCAACTTCCGCTTTAGATACAGAATCTGAACGATTAGTACAAGATGCTTTAGAAAAAATGATGGAAAATAGAACTTCAGTAGTTATTGCCCACAGACTTTCAACCATACAAAAAGCTGATATTATTGTAGTACTTCAAAAAGGAAAAATAGTAGAACAAGGAACTCATTCAGAATTAATTTCGAACAATAGTGTCTACAAAAAGTTGGTTGAAATGCAGACTTTATAATTTACAATCGTAAATTTTAAAAGCACTTTTATTCAAAACATTGGTTTTAAAGCAAGTAATTATTTGTCAATTTTATCAATGAGAAAAATGGTTTTAAAATGTTAAAATAAATTGAAAATTTCTTAAAAAACGTTTGTAGAAATTAAAAAGGATTGTATATTTGCCCCACCAATTGCGAGAGTAGCTCAGTTGGTAGAGCTTCAGCCTTCCAAGCTGACTGTCGCCGGTTCGAGCCCGGTCTCTCGCTCAAAAAAAGCCAAACAATTGTTTGGCTTTTTTTATTTTAATCGGTTTCCAAATAATAGCAATAATACAATTGGAGCTCCCAAAATAATAACTGTTGATGTGCTTAAAGAAAACACCTCTGGGTAAACGAGTAGCATTAAAGCATAACCACCTATTGCACCTCCTAAATGTGCAGAATGGCCAACATTACCCAATTGTTTTTTCATCCCATAAATTGAATACAATAAATAACCAATACCAAAGATATAACCTGGAATAGGAATTGGTAAAGGAAACATCATTAAACTCATATTTGGATTTAATAAAATAGAACCATAAATAACCCCAGCAACTGCTCCTGACGCGCCTACTGCGCTATAATACAATTCGTTTTTATGATATACTTGGGTTAAAATACTTCCAGCTATTAAACTTCCAAAATAAATGATTAAAAATTTTATAATTCCCAACTTAACAATAATAATTGGAGCAAAAATGTACAATACATACATGTTTAAAATTAAGTGCAAGTAATCTACATGTAAAAATGCAGAAGTAAACATTCTAATTTTTTCCCCTCTATTTATAGCTCCAATTTGAAATTTATATTTATCGAAAAAAGAACGATCACTAAATCCTTTTATAGATACAATTACGTTGGCAATTATTAGAATCAAAAGTATTTTATCAATATTCATTTTATTATATTTATCTGAATGCACGAATGTATAAAAAATTGATGATTTTGAACGAAATGTTTATGAAGTAATAAAAAATTAAATACGATATTTGCATTCAATATTATGAACTTACTAATCTACATACTTGTTTACCCAATAATTTGGTTGTTATCTATTCTTCCTTTTCGTGTTTTATATTTTATTTCTGATGGAGTTTATTTATTGGTTTATTATGTAATTGGTTATAGAAAAAAAGTTGTTTTAAGTAATTTAAAGATTGCTTTCCCTGATAAAACAGATAAAGAGCTTATAAAAATAAGCAAACAATTTTACCATCATTTTGTTGATATTTTTATTGAAATGATTAAATCATTTACAATTTCTGAAAAGGAAATAAATGAGCATTATAAATACACAAATGTTGAATTACTTACAGATTTATACAAAGATGGTAAAAGTGCTATTCTTTCGGGTGCACATTATGGAAACTGGGAATGGATTATTAATTTACCTTCCAAAATTGACTATAAAGGATATGCAGCATATACAAAGGTTAACAATACATATTTTGAAAACAAAATATTAAAAACACGTGAAAGATTTGGTGTTTTTTTTAAACCAACAGCATATATAATTAGTGAAATTGATAAAAATAGTAAAGAGTATATTCAATCATTGTATGGGCTTTTAAGCGATCAATCTCCACAATTAAAAAAGACATTTTATTGGAGTGAGTTTTTAGGCGTTAAAGTTCCTATACATACAGGGGCAGAAATGCTTGCCAAAAAATATGATTTAAATATTGTATTTATGGAAGTAAAAAAAGTAAAACGTGGCTATTATGAAACCACATTTAGCTTAATTACAAATGATGCTAAGAAATATAAAGACTACGAATTAACTGATATATTTTTAAATAAAGTTGAAAAACAGATAAAAGAGCGACCAGAGTTTTATTTTTGGACGCATAAACGCTTTAAGCACAAAGACAAAGCACCTGATTAAAGTTTATAGGTTTTAATTACTAGTGTTAAGTCTAAATTTTGGATTAAACCAAATTACATTTGTTGATTGTTAACTGATTTTTACTTTCCAATTCTAAATCTAGCACCAAAAACATACATTTTTTCAAAGAAAGTAAAATGTTGTGAAGCTGAATCCGTTTTGTTCGCTGTAGTTCTAATATCTCCCATATTTATATAACCAACTTTTAAATTAGATTGTATGAAAAAGTGTTTAAAAAATGTAATATTTAGTCCAGCGTGCGCCGATACCCCAAAACCTGAAATATGGAACTCATCATAACGTTCTTTGCCTAATAATGTAGTATTCGTTTTTGGATACAACACACCTACTCCTACTCCTTCAGTTAAATTAAAATCAATATTCTTAACTTTAAATTTTAGCCAATTATCTAAATTATCAAATCTACTTAACTCAACATTCACATAATTTAAACCATCGGTATGTTCAAATAATAAAAAATCTTCAGTTAAAACAATATCAGGATTATAATAAATACCATCAAATTCTCCACCAACATTAATATCTCCATTAATTTTTACAGTTTGATCATTTTTCATCACATATTTCATGTGATCTACACCAATAGAAACATTATAATTTTCTTTGAAAAAATATCCTAGTCTAAAATTGGTTTGTGGAATTGTAATTTCATCAATCTTAAAATAATAAATCCCAAAAGGTTTTGGTTTATCTTTTGATACCACATTAGAGAGTGTGAAATTGTAATTATCCCCTTTAAAAGTAATATCCGATTTAGAATAATGTCCTCTATTCCATCCCCAATATGCAAAAAACTTACCTTTATTTGCTCCTGCATCATTATAATTTGGTTCTTGAGCAAAACCTATATAACTGCCCATTAAAATGATTGCTAAAAATATATTTTTCATTTTATTTTTAACTTATTTCTTTTATTTCTTTTATAAAACGTGTCGCTAAATCATCAGCACTTTGTTGAGAAATACTTTCAGTATAAATTCTAATAATTGGTTCGGTATTAGATTTTCTAAGATGCACCCATTCAGATTTAAAATTAATCTTTACACCGTCAATAGTAATTACATCTTCATGTTTATACTTTAAAGCCATTTTTTCTAAAAGCACATCAACATTTATTTCTGGTGTTAATTCTATTTTATTTTTACTCATAAAATAACTTGGATAACTATCTCTTAATTCTTTACAAGATATTTTTAAATGTGCCAAATGAGATAAAAACAAAGCGACTCCAACTAAGGAATCTCTTCCGTAATGAGATTCTGGATAAATAATTCCACCATTTCCTTCACCACCTATTACTGCATTTATTGATTTCATTGATGTAACAACATTAACTTCTCCAACTGCACTTGCCATATAATTTCCTCCGTGCTTTTGCGTAATATCTCTTAATGCTCTTGAAGAAGACAAATTAGAAACAGTATTCCCTTTTGTTTTACCCAACACATAATCTGCACAAGCAACTAAAGTATATTCTTCTCCAAACATGGAGCCATCTTCATTTACAATTGCCAGCCTATCCACATCTGGATCAACCACAAATCCTAAATCCGCTTTTTCTTGAACAACCAACTCTGAAATATCAGTTAAATGTTCTTTTAAAGGTTCCGGATTGTGTGGAAATTCTCCATTTGGATCGCAATATAATTCAACACATTCAACGCCTAATTTTTCCAATAACGCTGGAATTGCAATACCTCCAGTAGAATTTACAGCATCAACTACTACTTTAAATTTTGCTTTTTTTATGGCTTCAACATCAACTAATTTTAAATTTAAAACTTCTTTGATATGTTTATTTATATACCCTTGTTTTTTTCTGTATCTTCCTAAATCATCAACTTCCGCAAATAAATAAGCATCATTTTCAGCTATTTGTAATACTTTCTCACCTTCTTCTGCATTTAAAAATTCACCTTTATTATTCAATAATTTTAAGGCATTCCATTGTTTTGGATTATGACTTGCAGTAATAATTATTCCTCCATCAGCTTCATCCAAAGTAACAGCAACTTCAACAGTTGGCGTTGTAGATAAACCAATATCAGTAACATTTATACCTAATCCAACAAGTGTATTACTCACCAAACTACTCACCATTTTACCCGAAATTCGAGCATCTCTACCAATTACAACTGTTAGATTCTCTTTTTTCGATTGATTTTTAAGCCACATCCCATATGCAGCTGCAAATTTTACAGTATCTATTGGAGTTAAATTATTCGAAACTTTCCCTCCTATAGTCCCGCGAATTCCTGAAATTGATTTTATTAATGACATAACTAAATTTAAGTTTTACAAAGGTAAATTTTATTGAGGTAATAATGAAAAAAAAAGCTGTATCAAATGATACAGCTTTTCTAAGATTATTATGTTTGAAAATTTTATTTTCCTTCCATTTTTTTCTTCAATGCAGCTAAATCTCCACCTAAATCTCCAAGAGTTGTTTTATCAGCAGTTTCAGCTTTTTTCTGAGCAGCTTTGATATTTTTCTCTTCTTGAGCTTTAAATATTGAAGTATGAGAAGCTACAACACGTCTAAATTCTTTGTTAAATTCAATAACTTTGAAATTATCTGTATCTCCTTTAGCTAATTTAGTTCCATCTTCTTTAGTAGTAAAACGGCTTGGTACAAATGCCTCAACACCATCTTGTAAAGTAACTATTAAACCTTTATCACTTTTATCTTTTACTGTACCTTCATGAATTGAATCGATAGTAAAAGTTTCTTCGTGTACATCCCAAGGATTTTCATTAGTTTGTTTATGACCTAAGTTTAATTTACGTCCTTCAACATCTAATTCTAATACTTGAACTTCTAATTTATCACCTACAGATGTAAAATCTGAAGGGTGCTTAATTTTCTTAGTCCAAGAAAGATCTGAAATATAAACTAATCCATCAATTCCTTCTTCTAACTCCACAAAAACACCAAAATTAGTATAGTTACGCACAGTTCCTGTATGTGTTGAACCAACTGGATATTTTTCAGCAATATTATTCCAAGGATCTGGGTGCAATTGCTTAATACCTAATGACATTTTTCTTTCTTCTCTATCTAAAGTTAAAATTTGAGCTTTAACTTCATCACCAACAGATACGAAATCTTGAGCAGAACGTAAATGCGTTGACCAAGACATTTCAGAAACGTGAATTAATCCTTCAACTCCTTGAGCTACTTCAATAAATGCACCGTAATCAGCAAGTACAACTACTTTACCTGTTATTGTGTCACCTACTTTAATTTTCTCATCTAATGCTTCCCAAGGGTGTGCGTTTAATTGTTTTAAACCTAATTGAATTCTTGTTTTCTCATCATCAAAATCAAGAATTACAACATTTAAAGTTTGATCTAATTCAACAACCTCACTTGGGTGGTTAATTCTAGACCATGATAAATCTGTAATGTGAACTAAACCATCAACACCACCTAAATCAACAAATACACCATAAGAAGTAATGTTTTTAACAACACCTTCTAATACTTGTCCTTTTTCTAATTTACCAATAATTTCTTTTTTCTGAATTTCAATATCAGCTTCAATAAGTGCTTTATGAGATACAACAACGTTTTTAAATTCTTGGTTGATTTTTACAACTTTGAATTCCATTGTTTTCTCTACGTATTGATCGTAATCTCTAATTGGTTTAACATCAATTTGAGAACCTGGTAAGAATGCTTCAATTCCAAAAACATCTACAATCATACCTCCACGAGTTCTACACTTAACAAAACCGTTAACTACCTCACCTGTTTCGTGTGCATTATTTACACGATCCCAAGCTTTAATAACTCTTGCTTTTTTGTGTGATAATACTAATTGACCAGTACTATCTTCTCTTTTATCAACTAATACCTCTACAATATCACCAACTTTTAAGTTAGGATTGTAACGGAATTCGTTTAAAGAAATAACTCCTTCTGATTTAGAGTTAATATCAATAATTGCTTCACGGTCAGTTTTTCTAACAACTGTACCATCAATTACCTCTCTTTCATTTACCAAACCTAAAGTACCTTCTAAGGCAGCTTCAAATGCTTTAATGTTTTCTTCGTCAACTGCTTCTATACCTTCTTCGTATTTATGCCAGTTAAAGTTTTCTAAAAATTCTTCAGGACTTACTTTTTTAACAACCTCTTTTACTTCTTCTACTGCTACAGGAGTTTCCACTTCTTCTACAGTTTCTTCAATTTTTTCGATTGCTTTTTCAGCTTTAGCACTTGTAGTTTCTGCTTTAGCTTCTGTTTTTTCTACTTTAGGAGCATCAACTTGCTCTTCAGTTTTTTTTGTTTCTTCAGACATATTTGCTGATGATTATTATTTGTATCTTATTGTTATTCAGATTTTTACACGACAATAACTCCAAGAGATTATTTATATGAATTTTAAATATATTCCTTTTTAAATCTGTTCTCGTAAAAAGGAGTGCAAATTTAGTAATTTTATTTTATAATAACAACAAGAAAGTAAGTATTAAAAATATTTAATTTACTAAAAATCACTATCTTGTAGACATCTATAAACTAACAAATTATGAGAAAATTTATTTATTTTGTATTACCATTGCTATTAATAGCTTGTAATAACGAGCCAAAAGAAGACGGTAAAACTGTTAAAAACCTTAAAGAATATTCTATAAATCAATTTATGGATAATGAATCTGTTAATGGTGGAAGTTTTTCTTCTGATAAATCTAAATTACTAGTAACAAGTAATAGAACAGGGGTTTACAACATGTACACTGTTTCAACAAAAACAGGAGAATTTATTCCAGAATCTAAATCAGATACCTCTTCAGTTTTTGCAATTTCGTATTTCCCAAATGATGACAGAATTTTGTTTAGAATGGATGATAATGGAAATGAATTAAATCATATTTATGTAAAAAATGCTACTAAAATAACAGATTTAACGCCTTATGAAGGGGCTAATTCTAGTTTTTATGGTTGGGCTAAAAACAACGAAAGTTTCTTTTTTGGTTCTAACAAAAGAGATAACAGGTTTTTTGATATTTATGAAATGAATATCTCAACTTTTGAACCAACTTTAATTTTTGAAAATTTAGAAGGATACAATTTTAATGGTATTTCTAATAATAAAAAATACTTAGCACTTAGTAAAACTATAAACACAAGTGATAGTGATTTGTTTATATATAACTTTGAAGATAAATCTTTTACAAAAGTAAATGATATACAAAGTTCAAATGCTGCGGCAGACTTTAGCGTAGATAGCGAACATTTATACTTCACTACAGATGTTGATTCTGAATTTACATACTTAATGAAGTATACTATTGAAACAGCAACTAGAGAAAAGGTTATGGAAAAAGAATGGGACATTACTTCAAGTTACTTTAGCTATAATGGAAAATACCAAATTACCTCAATAAATGAAGATGCTAAAACAAAAGTATTTATTAATGATACTAAAACTGGAAACGATATAGAACTACCAACTTTTAACAATGGAAGTGTTATTGGTGTTGGTTTTTCTAGAGATGAAACTAAAATTCGTTTTTATGTAGGAGGATCAAATTCTCCTTACAATTTATATGTTTATGATATTGAAACTAAAAAAGCTCAAAAATTAACTGATGTTTTAAATAAAGAAATTGACCCAACACATATGGTTGATTCTGAAGTAATTCGTTTTAAATCGTTTGATGGTGTTGAGATTCCTGCAATTTATTACAAACCACATCAAGCAACAGCAGATAATAAAGTACCTGCCTTAGTAATGGTTCATGGTGGTCCTGGAGGACAATCGGGTCAATATTACAATCCGCTAGTTCAATATTTAGTAAATCATGGGTATGCTATTTTAGCAGTAAATAATAGAGGAAGTAGTGGTTACGGAAAAACATTTTTTCAAATGGATGACTTAAACCATGGAGATAAAGATTTAAAAGATTGTATTGAAGGCAAAAACTGGTTAGCGGATCAAGAAATTATTGATGCTGAATCTATTGGAATTATGGGAGGCTCTTATGGTGGCTATATGACGATGGCTGCATTAACATTTACGCCTGATGAGTTTGATGTTGGCGTTAATTTATTTGGTGTAACAAATTGGCTAAGAACTTTAAAAAGCATACCTCCTTATTGGGAAGCATTTAGAGAAGCATTGTACAAAGAGTTAGGAGATCCTTATTCTGCAGATTCTATTAGGCTTCGTGAAATTTCTCCACTATTTCATGCAGAAAGCATTTCTAAACCATTAATTGTTTTACAAGGAACTATGGATCCAAGAGTTTTAAAAGTTGAATCGGATGAAATTGTAGCAGCTGCAAAGAAAAATAATGTGCCTGTTGAATATGTATTGTTTGAAGATGAAGGACATGGTTTCATAAAAAAAGAAAACCAAATAACGGCTTATGGAAATATTCTGAAATTTTTAGATACTTATTTAAAGAAAACTGAAATTCCAGTAAAACAATAAAAGTAAAATTTACTTCTTTACTAACACTAAGCAATCTGTTTTTACTAACAATAGATTGCTTTAGTTTTTAATAAAACTTAACCGTAAAATGTTAAATTATTAAACCTTTCAGCCCTTCAACTTTACAACTATATTAACCTATCCACTCTTTAAAATCCTTAACACGTTCTCTACTTACAATAATTTCAGAGTCATTATAAGATTGTAGTTTTAATTTTAAACGACTGTTTGTATATGAAATAATATCTTTTATAGCATTTATATTCACAAAATATTTACGACTAACCCTAAAGAATGTTTCTGGCTGTAATTTTTCTTCAAGCTGCTCTAAAGATTCTTCAAGCAAATAACTTCTATTATCTATTGTATGAATATGTGTTGATTTATTTTCACTATAAAAACACTCAATCGATTCAATAGAAATCATTTTTAAATGCTGCCCAATTTTAACTGTAAAACGTTTTTTATAGGTTTTTTGTGAAGGTGAAATTATACTTTTAATTTGTTCTAAATTTAAACCTGAGTTTGAATTTGAATTTGCTATTTTTTTATATTGATTGATGGCATTTTCAAGTTCATCAGCATCAATTGGTTTTAATAAATAATCTATACTATTTAGTTTAAATGCTTTAAGTGCATATTCATCATAAGCAGTTGTAAAGATAATAGCACTTTTAATTTCAACCTCTTCAAAAATTTCAAAAGATAAACCGTCTGAAAGTTGAATATCTAAAAATATCAAATCTGGGTGATCATTCTTATGAAACCAATTTACTGATTCTTCAACTGAGTGCAACATAGTTAATGGCTCAATATCAAAATCATTTAACATTCTATTCAACCTACGAGCTGCAGGTTTTTCATCTTCAATTATTACTACATTCATACTTTTTTAGCTATTATTAGTAAATTTCGACTCCACACATTCTCCTCATTTTTTTCATTTGTATTTATTAACGGCCTTTAGAGCTAGGGATTTACTCCCATAAATCACGCTTATCTTTATCCATTATTTCTTTAATTTTTTTCTCTTCCCAATCAGAACCTAATAAAAACTTCATTCCAAAAACATTAAAGGCATGAAATACAATCCCGATTCCCCAAAAAATAGCTGTATTATAAGTTGACCATTCCCAAAATTGATTCCATCCGCCATTTGAAGCTACTTGAACAATTATTAAAAAGGCATTTACTACTAAGTAAACAGTTAAATGCACATAAAATCCTTTAATGGCTTTTACTTTCTTTTTAGCTCTTAAATATTTTTGCTCTTCTAAATTTGAATTTTCCATGTTGTCTTTTTTAAAATTTGTCTTTATCCATAATTTCTTTAATTTTTCTCTCTTCCCAATCCTTGCCAAAAATTAAATTGTGTCCAAATACACCAAATGCGTGAAACGCTAAACCTATTCCCCAACCTAACATTGGCCACCAAAACCACCAATATTCCGGTGAGGTCATATAATTAATAAAAAATAAAAAAGGAATTACTAAACAATACGCTAATAAATTAGCATAAAATCCTTTTATATTATCAACTCGTTTTTTTGCCCTAATATATTTATCCTCTTGTGTATATTGCTTTTGCATTTTAAATATGTTTTAAATTTAACTTTCATTTTTGCCAGCACAACCGCTGGTTTTCCCTAAAAACATTCACTGAACATTTTATTGATGGTGAATTCTATTCCCAGTATTGTTTCTTATCTTCATTCATAAACTGTTGAATTTTGCGTTCTTCCCAATTTTTTCCTAAGAAAGGATTGTATGCAAACGCTTTAAATCCAGAAAAAATTAATCCAATTCCCCACCCTATCATTGGAAACCAAAACCAATGAAATTGTGGCACATAATTTAAGTTGATATAAATTAAAAATGGAATTACTATACAATAAGCTATTAAACTACTGTAAAAACCTTTAATTTCTTCTACGCGTTCTACAGCTCTTATATATTTATTATTTTGATGTGTTTCAGTCGTTCTCATAATTCTTGTTTTTTGTGTTAATAATGGTAATTTTACTGTAAAACTCTCCGAAGTTTTAGTAATTTCAACCTTCTTTAAGGTTAACAAATGATATCTATCAACTATATTTTGTAATCCTACTTTAGTACCTTTTTCTAAAACTGATTTCGGATTAAAATTATTGGTTACTATTAAATATCCTTCTTTTTCTTCAATTTTAACTGTTAATGGATTTCCTTCTGAAACTACATTATGCTTTATCGAATTTTCCAGTAATAATTGAAGTGATAATGGTATTATTTTTAATTCAGGGTTACTCGATTTTTCAGGAATTTCAAAAGTTACAGCATTTTCAAATCGCATTTTTAAAAGTTCCATATACGTTTTAGCAAATAACAACTCTTCATCTAAATCTATTAAATCTTTACTTTTTTGCTCTAAAACATATCTATAAACTTTTGAAAGTTTTGTTGTAAATTTTTCAGCTTGTTTCGGATTTTCACCAATTAAAGATGTTAATACATTTAAACTATTAAATAAAAAATGTGGATCTATTTGACTTTTTAATGATTCGTACTTGGCTGTCTCTGTTTTTGCAACTATCTGTTGTTCTTTCACTTTATTTTCGGTTAGTGCCTTATAAAAAAATATGGCATGAAAAATAAGACTTACAAACAATGTTACTAACAGTCCAAATAGGTAATAACTCTTAGCATTTTCGTCGTTTAAAAATGCTTCAATGGGTTTTCTTGAAATTACAACCAGTGTTACAAATCTTAAAAGTGTTAACCCAAGCATTGTTAAGGTAACAGAACCAAAAGCACCAATTATTAATCGTTTTTGTGAATGATCTTTCCAAGTAAACTTTGTTTCTAAAAATTTATAGTAAAACCCATTTATACTAGTAAGTACAAAGGCATACATAAAATGAACTCCAAAAACTTTTAATAATTCATTTACTGGTAAATTAAAACCTCCTTTAAAAAGTAATCGTTCTACAATAAATAGTACTACCGTAATAATTAACGAAATTTTTAAAAGGTATTTAATGTTTGTATTCATTTTAATGTAGGTTACTTTTTATACTTGCAATTTAAAACTTAATTTCTAAAGTTAAATCTTTATCAAGTACTTCAAATTTTGAATTTTCAAATTGTGGTGGTCCAAAACTCATTGCATTATTTGATGTCCCATAATTTTCCATTGGCATTCCATTATCTTGAAAATCCATTCGGTTATTTTTGTTTTCATCATGGTAGCAGATAATTGCATAATTTCCTTCAGTAATATTCTCAAAAACGACCGTACTTATTCCGTTTTCAATAATTGCAGATTTTGCTTGGATTGTTTCTTTTCTAAAATTCTCTTTATTATAAAGAGCAAAATGTACTTCTCCTATATCACTCAAAGCATTTACAACTGAAACAGTGATTTTTTTAGAATTATTTAAATTCGATTTTTCTGACTCTTGCGCAAATATTAGAGTTGAAAATAATAATGCTATTGTAATAATTAAATGTTGCATAGTAATTAGTTTTAATGTTAATAGTATTTTTTTGACACTTCAAAAGTGTATATTTTAATACAAAATGAAAATTTAAACTTTCTGAATTGTATTTTTTTACTGATGAATTGTAAAATTTAGTTCTGAATTGCAAAAATCAAATACTAAATTGTAATAAAAATTACTTTATTAAAAACCCTAACATTCGTCATATTTTAAACTAAAACATTTTGTAACTTTATAAAACTTTTTACAAAAACAGATAGATTATGAAAATATATGATGATAAACACATTAAAAATGTTGCTTTTGTAGGCGCGAATAAAAGTGGTAAAACTACATTAGCAGAAACAATGCTCTTTGAAGCTGGCTTAGTCAACCGCCGTGGTACTGTTGAAAACAAAAATACTGTTTCAGACTATCACGAAATTGAACAAGAAAGAGAAACTTCCATATTTGCCACACCGCTACATACCGAATGGCGCAATTACAAAATAAACATTATCGACACTCCCGGATTAGATGATTTCATTGGTGAAATTGCTTCAACAATGCGTGTAGCAGATTCTGTTGTTACAGTTATAAATGCACAACAAGGTGTTGAAGTTGGAACTGAAATTATTTGGAATTATGTAGATCGTTTTTCACTTCCAACAGTGTTTGTAATAAACCAAATAGATAGTCCGAATGCGGATTTTGATGAAAGCTTTAAAAGTATTGTTGACTTAATTGGAAAAAATGCTGTAAAAATACAATACCCATTCATAGTTGATGGTGCACAATGTATTATTGATGTGCTAAAAATGAAAATGTACAAATTTGGACCAGAAGGTGGAAAACCTGAAAAATTGGAAATTCCAGCCGACCAAAAAGAAATTGCAGATGAACTTCATAATGAATTGGTTGAAAAAGCAGCTGAAAATGATGAAGATTTAATGGAACTTTATTTTGATAAAGGAACTTTAAATGAAGATGAAATGCGTGAAGGAATTAAAAAAGGAATGTTAAATCACGAATTATTCCCTGTATTCTGTGTTTCTGCGTTAAATGATATGGGAACAGGTAGATTAATGGGCTTTATAGATAATGTTGCTCCTTCTGCTGCAGACTTAAAACCAGAACAAAGTGTTGAAGGTAAAACTATTGAATGTAAAACTGACGCACCCACTTCATTATTTATTTTTAAAACTTTATACGAACCTAATTTAGGCCAGATAAGTTTCTTTAAAGTAAAATCTGGTGAAATAAAACAAAACGATAAATTAGAAAATTCGAGAAACGAAGAAATAGAAATTTTAAACCAGCTTTACATAATGGACGGCAAAAACCGTGAACCTGTAGAAAAATTAAGTGCTGGTGATATTGGTGCAACTTTAAAATTAAAATACACCGAAACTAATGATACTTTAAGAACTAAAGGATCTAATATTACAATAAAACCTATTAAATTTCCAGAGCCTAGAATTACAAAAGCTGTAAGTGCCGTTGATAAAAATGATGAAGAAAAATTAAACGAAGCGTTAAGAAAAATTCATAGTCAAGATCCAACTGTTTCCATTAAATTTTCAAAAGAATTAAGACAGCAAATTCTTTCTTGTCAAGGTGAATTACATTTAGCAACTATAGATTGGACTTTACAAAAAATTTATGGCATAAAAGCAATTTTTGAACAACCGAAAATTGCATATCGTGAAACTATTCAACGCTCAGCAACTACAAGTTATAAACACAAAAAACAATCGGGTGGTTCTGGTCAGTTTGGTGAAGTTCATATTAAAATTGAACCTTGGTATGAAGGAATGCCGGAACCAGAAGGATTTAATATTAGAGGAAAAGATGAAGTTGATTTAGAATGGGGAGGAAAATTAGTTTTTTATAACTGTATTGTTGGTGGTGTAATTGACACGCGTTATTTACCTTCTGTTTTAAAAGGATGTTTAGAAGTTATGGAAGAAGGTCCTTTGACTGGATCATATGCCAGAGACATTAGAGTTATGTTATTTGATGGAAAAATGCACGCGGTAGATTCTAACGATATTTCATTTAAAATTGCTGGTGCACACGCTTTTAAAGCTGCTTTTTTAAATGCAAAGCCAAAATTGTTAGAACCAATTCAAGAGCTTTCAGTAAAAGTTCCTGAAGAGCTAATGGGTAACGTTATGACCGATTTACAATCTAGAAGATCTATTATTTTAGGTATGGATAGTGATGGTAAATACCAAACTATTAAAGCCAAAACTCCATTAGCTGAAATGTATAAATATTCAACGACATTACGTTCTATTACTCAAGGTAGAGGTAGCTTTAGTACTAAATTTTCTAATTTTGAATTAGTACCAAATAATGTTCAAGATGCATTAGTTAAAAAAGAAGAATAAAACTTTAAATTTTATTAAAATAAAGACCCGTTACACAAAAGTAACGGGTCTTTTTGTTAGTAGTAATCCGATTAATATTTTATTAATTCAATCAATTCTTATAATACAATTGTTTAGTTGGCTATGTTCCTATTCCAATTAGTTAAAGATTTTTAAATATTAATCAATTGCTAATTTAATATTTATTTGTTAATTTTTAAAAGAAACTTATTAACAATTAACACATTACCTAATTTTTAAATATTTTTATGCCATTTTTATTGCATTTAATGTAAAATGAAATAGTCAACAACTTACAATTTAACTTCAAAGAGATTTACTTATATTTGCACCATAAAATTTTAGAGAAAGATTTTTATTTGTTTATTAAAAAAAAATAAATTATTATCAAATGAAATTATTATTAATTACTCTTGCATTATTAGGATTAGGTGTTGCCGGAATTGCTATTAAATTATGGGCTAAAAAAGATGGGAAGTTTGCTGGAACTTGTGCAAGCCAAAATCCACATTTAAATAAAAATGGTGAGCCTTGCGGTTATTGTGGAAAAACTGCAGACGAATGTGAAAATAGATAAAAATGCTTGAATATTTATTTATTGCTTTTATAGTAATTATTTGTATTCAATGTATTTACTACCTAATAATTTTTGGAAATTTCTCTTTTTCAAATAACAGTGCTGAAAAAAATAAATTTACACATCCTGTTTCTGTTATTATTTGTGCGAAAAATGAAGCAGATAATTTAATAGAAAACATTCCTTCTTTTATAAATCAAAACTATCCGAATTTTGAATTGGTTTTAATTAACGACGGTTCTTATGATAATACCCTGGAAGTCATTGAGGGGTTTAAAAGTAAACACCCAACTATTATTAAAATAGTTGATGTTGCTCCTAATGAACAATTTTGGGGAAGTAAAAAGTATGCACTTACATTAGGAATAAAAGCGGCTTCAAATGAATATTTACTTTTTTCAGATGCTGATTGCAAACCAGTTTCAAAAAATTGGATTCAAGAAATGTCTAATAATTTTACTGAAAAACAACACATTGTTTTAGGTTATGGAGCTTACAAAAAAATAAAAAAATCTCTCCTTAATAAACTTATTCGTTTTGAGACTCTTTTAACTGCCGTTCAATATTTTTCATATGCTAAAATTGGAATCCCTTATATGGGAATTGGTAGAAATTTAGCGTATACAAAAACTACTTTTTTTAACGCAAGCGGTTTTGTTAACCATATGCATATTAAATCTGGCGATGACGATTTATTTATAAATCAGGTAGCAAGTAAAAAAAATACTACTTACACTTCAAATTTGGAGAGTTTTACGGAATCTAACCCTAAAACAACTTTTAAAGAATGGATGCTTCAAAAAAGAAGGCATGTTTCAACAGCATCACATTATAAAAAAAGTCATAAATTTTTACTTGGATTATTTTACTGTTCCCAATTACTATTTTGGTTATTTGGAATTATACTTTTAAGTTTTCAATTTAATTGGTTAATTGTAGCTGGTCTAATTGTATTTAGACAATTTATAGTATACTTAACAATTGGATTTTCAGCAAAAAAATTTAAAGAAAATGATTTAATTTTTCTATTGCCTTTTTATGAACTGTTTTTAATATTCATCCAAATGATTATATTTATAAAAAATCTAACTTCAAAACCCAAACATTGGTAAAGAAAAATATTGATATTACCGATTTAATTGAAAAGGCTCGTAATAAAGATCAAAAAGCTTTTAATACATTATTAAATACGTATTGGAGTGATGTTTTTAGATTTCAATTATCTAAAACTGATAATGAAGATGAGGCCGAAGATATTACCATTAAAACATTTTCAAAAGCATTTGATAAAATTCACTTATACAACGAAAGGTATAATTTTAAAACCTGGTTAATTTCAATTTCTAAAAACATCTTTTTAGATCATTTACGTAAACAGCGGACTGAAACAGTTTCTATTAACAAAAAAGAATCTGAAGCCTACAAAATATTTGATGAAACTCCTTCTGCGGAAGATCAGTTGATTATTGACCAAAATTTAGCACAATTGTTAAACTATTTAAAACAATTAAAACCTCATTATCAAGAAATTATAAATCTTAGGTATTTTAGAGAAATGAGTTATAAGGAAATGGCTGATAAACTTAACGAACCTATGAGTAATATTAAGGTAAAGTTGTTAAGAGCTAAAAAATTATTAGCTGAAATTATTGAAAAATCTTCAAAAAATTGATTAAAAATAGATTTAATTGGCTCAAAAAATTAGGCCCTGGATTACTTTTTGCGGGTGCCGCAATTGGTGTTTCTCATTTAGTTCAATCTACTAGAGCTGGAGCCGATTTTGGTTTTGGATTAATTTGGGCTTTGGTATTAATTCATATAGTAAAATACCCTTTTTTTCAGTTTGGCCCAAGATATGCAACCGCAACTGGTGAAAGTTTATTAGATGGTTATAAAAAGCTAGGTAAAGGTGTACTTATTTCCTATTTTGTATTAAACTTAGCCACGATGTTTACTATACAAGCTGCGGTAACTATTGTAACAGCTGGCTTAGCTGCAAATTTGTTTGGTATTTCTACAAATCCGGTAGTTTGGAGTATAATTATTACAATAATCTGTTTAATTCTATTAATTATTGGGAAATATAAATTATTAGATAATTTAATGAAGATTATTATTTTAACACTATCAATAAGCACAATTATAGCTTTAACAATTGCATATCTAAAAACCGATTCCTCGCTTAATTTTGTTCAAATTTTACCAAAAGGAAGTATTGAAGTTGGTTTTTTAATTGCTTTTTTAGGTTGGATGCCGGCACCTCTTGATGTTTCTATTTGGCAGTCACTTTGGGCTATTGAAAAACAAAAAGACAAAACCATAGAATTCAACACAAAACAAGCTATTTTCGACTTTAACATTGGTTTTGCCGGAACATTAATACTTGGTATTTGTTTTGTTTCTTTAGGTGCATTAATTATGTTTAATTCTGGTGAAGCTTTTAGTGGTAGTGCTGTAGAGTTTTCGGAACAACTTATCAATTTATACACCAAAAACCTTGGTCAAGAAATGTATATTTTTATTGCAGCTGCAGCATTTACAACAATGTTTAGTACAACACTAACCACCTTAGATGCATCGCCAAGAGCCATGACAAAGGCTTTTGATTTACTTACAAATAAATCTTATAAAAATATATATTGGTTCTGGATAAGCTTTCTAGCAGCAGGAACTATTGCAATTTTACTATTTTTTATGTCTGAAATGGGCGTTTTAATTAAAATTGCTACAATACTCTCGTTTTTGACAGCTCCATTTTTCGCCATTATAAATTACGTTTTGGTTTCAGGAAAAAATATGCCCGAAGAATGGCGACCTTCTTTACAAATGAAAATTTTAAGCTGGTTTGGAATCTTGTTTTTAATAGGCTTTAGTATTTGGTATCTTTTTAGTTTATAAATTCTTTGTATTTTTGCAGTCAATTTTCAAAGAAATGAACGAAGAAACAAAAACAATTAGTAATAAAATACAGAAACCGAAATGGTTACGTGTTAAATTGCCTGTTGGAAAAAAATATACGGAATTACGAAGTGTGGTTGATAAATACAAATTAAACACCATCTGCACCAGTGGAAGTTGTCCTAATATGGGTGAATGCTGGACAGAAGGTACTGCAACCTTTATGATTCTAGGAAATATATGCACCCGTTCTTGTGGTTTTTGCGGTGTAAAAACTGGTAGACCAGAAACAGTAGATTGGGAAGAACCTGAAAAAGTGGCACGTTCTATTAAATTAATGAATATTAAACATGCTGTTATCACATCTGTAGATAGGGATGATATAAAGGATGGTGGTTCTATAATTTGGGCTGAAACTGTAAATGCTATTAGAAGAGCAAACCCAACTACAACTTTAGAAACTTTAATTCCAGATTTTCAAGGAAACACCACTAACATTGATAGAATTTTAGCCGTAGCACCTGAAGTAATTTCTCACAATTTAGAAACTGTTAGACGCTTAACTCGTGAAGTACGAATTCAAGCAAAATACGACCGTAGTTTAGAAGTTTTAAAGTATATGAAAGACCAAGGACAACGAAGAACTAAATCTGGTATTATGTTAGGTTTAGGTGAAACAGAAGCTGAAGTTATTGAAACTATGCAAGATTTAGCAAATGCTAAAGTAGATATTTTAACAATTGGACAATATTTACAACCTAGTAAAAAACATTTACCAGTAAAAGAATTTATTACGCCTGAACAATTTGATAAGTATAAAGAAATTGGTTTAAAAATGGGCTTTAGACACGTAGAAAGTAGTGCACTGGTTAGATCATCCTATAAAGCTCAAAAGCATTTGGAATAATTGTATTTAACTAATATTTAACAACATAGAAATATTTTTTGGCACAAGAATTGCAAATCTATAAATGAAGCAAAGAGTTTGTATGCTTTGTTTTCATTATATAAAATTTGAGTTAGTTAATAAAAAAAGCGCTAAAAGCGCTTTTTTTATTTTATTAATTCACCTTCTTCAAGTAAAATATCGTAAATATAACCGTATCCAAAATCTTTATCTATAGTAATTTTACCTTTAAAAGTAACAGTATCTCCAACCTTTATTAATTCATTAGTAGTAACTGTTAAACTCTTTTTGTTTTCAAATTGAGTACCATCAACAATATGCACCCAGTTTTTTTCTAAAATACCATTATTTACTTTTACCACTTTA
>Ga0102815_10000844_pt1 | contig 19744 bp, 18 predicted proteins | sample ColrivemetaGS759_FD_79113 | JGI IMG/M metagenome (GOLD analysis project Ga0102815, IMG submission 79113) | Estuarine microbial communities from the Columbia River estuary - Ebb tide ETM metaG S.759 | ecosystem: Environmental > Aquatic > Marine > Intertidal zone > Estuary | place: USA: Columbia...
GATAACAGGAGAAGGTGACCTGATCGCTAATCTTGCCAATGTATCTGCGGCCCTGAAACAGGGTCTTGGGTTTTTTTGGGTCGGTTTTTATATCGTTAAAGGAGAGGAGCTTGTGCTCGGTCCTTTTCAAGGTCCGATCGCTTGCACCAGAATAAGATCGGGCAAGGGGGTGTGTGGTACTTCATGGGCTGAAAAAAGAACAATTGTCGTCCCGGATGTTGATGCGTTTCCCGGTCATATTGCCTGCAGTTCAGATTCGAAAAGTGAGATCGTTGTTCCGTTGATAAAAGACAGCTCTGTTGTAGCGGTGCTCGATGTAGACAGTGACAGCCTGAATTCATTCGATTCAATTGATGACAAATATTTAAATGAACTCTGCTCATGGTTATCAGAATACTTCTGATACTTTTGGCAGGCACACTGCTTTTCTCTTGTGCTCAAGTCGGAACATTGAGCGGCGGGGATGAGGATAGCTTTGCCCCATCACCGGTAAAGATCATTCCTGAACCAAATCAAACGAATTTCACAGGAAATACTGTCGAACTAAAATTCAATGAATTCGTTAAGTTAAATGACCCAACCAGAACGATCTTCTTTGTGCCAGACGATGCAAAACCAAAAGCACAATTAAACGGAAAAACATTACGTATTTCCTGGGAAGAAAACCTACACCCTAATACCACTTATGTTCTGTACTTCAATGGCGCAGTGAAGGATGTTAATGAAGGGAACGATTCATTAATGACCTATGTTTTCTCTACTGGAAGCGTGATAGACTCGCTTCAATACCATACTTCTGTAGAAAACGCTTTTTCGGGACAACTTACAGAAGGTGTTAATATAGGACTGTATACTTCCGACACCGCCCAAAAGCCATCTTATTATTCAAGAAGTGATCGTTTTGGGGGTGTACATTTTCAGAATCTCAAGTCTGACACTTACTTTGTGAAAGCCTTTAAGGATGCCAACTCAAATGGTAAAATTGATCGGTCCGAGCTGCAAGGGTGTTTTGAAGAGCCTTTCCAATTAGATTCGAATAGAGTAGATTCTCTACCTATCAAAGTTTCTCTTCCAGATTCAAACTATATAAGCAGCTTTACTTATTTGGGTGGAAACACCTTTGCTGTGGGGGCAACCTATCCCATCAATACGTCCGGTTTAAAATTCAATAATGAAAATCTTCATTATGATGAAATGAGGGTCATTAGCACTGACAGTCTTCATTTTACTAAATTTTTCGATGCTAAAAGCTCCCAATCTCTTGTGGTTGATGAAAACAACTGGTCAGACACTCTGGAACTAAGAATAAACCCCATTCAACTTAAAAACAATAAGTTAAAACTGAGTTGTAACAGGGAAGCCAATGTCTTCCTTCCAAAAGAGAATCTAGAATTTTACTCATCACATGTCATTACCTCATTAAACAGATCGATGATTCAGCTCCTTTCCATGAAGGATTCTTCATTCATCCTCCCGGATAGTATCGATTTTACTAAAAACACAATCACCCTTGGTTTCATCTCAGGTCTAGCGCCTGGATCTTATACGTTGATCATTCCTGAAAATACAATTGAGTCACAAGGATTTATTGCAGATCCCGTTCGGCTTTCTTTCACTGTAAAAGCAAAAAAAGAACTTGGTTCCATCCTTGTTGACTTAACTGATTTTGGAACCGGAGTGTTTCTCGAGCTGATGAATAATGGTGTTGTAGTCGGTCAATATGAGCCAGATGCATCTTCTAAAGCACTTTTAGAAAGCCTTGAGCCGGGAGATTATAGTTTCCGTGTTGTAGAAGATGAAAACGGCGATCAGCGTTGGAATGGTGGTGCCGTGATCAACTGTGTACAGCCGGAAAAGATCTATCGCTATTATACCCCAGTCAAAGTTCGGCCTAACTGGCAAGTTGATGTAAAACTCGAAAAGCAGGACTAATGGGAAACACTTCTCCCCTGTCAAAAGCGTTTAGTCAATGGAAATTGTGGGGGGGAATTCTATTGGGTGTCTCCGTGTCGCTTTTCATGCTTTTCAATGCACTTAGCAAGGAACAATACTATTCCACTCCGGGAGAGGGAAAATATTCATGGGTAGACAAGAACAACGACGGAAAGGTTCAGCTGGATGATGCAACCGAATTTATTAAGGTTCAAACCGGGGATTATTCTAAAAATACCGTCAGCAATGTCGTTCAAAAGATCAATTGGGGTCCATCTACCCTTTTTTGGATGGGCTTAGCGATGATTTTTGTAATTGGCAGGGACCTCTTTTACATCATTCGTATTCGTCTGCTAACTCATAATTCACTTTCCTGGAAACAAGGATTTCGAGTAATCATGCTCTGGGAGTTTGCCTCTGCATTATCTCCCGGCGTTGTTGGCGGGGCGGCCGTAGCCATGTTTATTCTAAACAGGGAGAAGATCGCCCTGGGTCGTGCGACGGCAATTGTTGTGATCACGGCATTGTTTGACAACCTCTTCTATGTTATTATGATCCCATTTATTTTCTTGTTCATTGATCAGCAGGATCTATTTCCCTCGTCCTATGAGGGAAGCTACACGGTTCAAACTGTTTTTTGGATTGGTTTCATCGTTATTTTCAGCGTGTGCCTGTTTTTGTTTTGCGCAATCTTTATATATCCTAAGCTTGCGGCTATCGCATTGAACGGTCTTTTTTCTCTTCCTGTATTAAGGCGCTGGAAGAATAGGGCCATTGAAACAGGAAATGACATTGTTATAGCATCAAAAGAGTTGAAGGGGGAGCCTTATTCGCTTTGGTTCAAGGTTTTTCTTGCCACTTTCGGCAGCTGGATCTCTCGTTATCTCGTTATCAATGCCATACTTCAGGCGTTTGTGGGATTTGGATTTAAAGAGCATATTCTAATCCTGGGAAAACAACTAATCCTTTGGTTATTCATGTTGATCAGTCCAACACCTGGTGGAAGTGGAGTTGCAGAATATGCGTTTGGAGAGCTCCTCAGTACTATGTCTGTTTCTGCGCTGTTATTAGCTGCTATGGCATTTGTCTGGAGGGCTTTTTCTTATTTTCCTTATTTATTTATTGGTTCGATCATGCTGCCTCAATGGCTTAAAAGTTCATCGAGAAGAAAGTAAGAATTGCAGCGCTGACATTGTCAGAATGATCAAGACCAGGATCATTATCTCTGGTAGTTGCACGTAAGCAAGTCCAAGTCCAACAAGAGTACAAATCAACAGGATAAGTCTCTTTTTAATGTGGGCTTTGATAAATATATCTATGTTGATCGTATTGATGTCCCTCCTCATTTGAAACAATTTCATTTCCTGAAAAGCCATTAATCCAATCAAAGGGATTAATATATATCCCTGTGCAATACCCATATCCTCGTATGACAAGAACTCGATCAGCTCCTTCAGTGGATTTGATTCTGAATACAGAACCAATAAAGAAAACTGAATAATTGCTAAAGAAATCAGAACAAGCGGCAAGGACAGTAATGAACCCTTTGAAAAGCTATGGTTCTGAAACTTCCTCAAAAAATTAAAATTCAAATGGTACACCAGTTCATGAGAAATGAGATCCAAACACAAAAAGAGAACGATAAAATAGATCGACCAATCCCACAAGAAAAATCCTAATAGCGGAATAATGGAGTCGCTGACAATTTTAAGCCAAACTGTTTTATCTGCGTTCATTTAGCGAAGGGCATCGGCCTGCTTTCTGGATAATTCGAAATTTGGATCGTATTTTAAGGCTTTTCCATAAGATTTCAGGGCCATCGTTTTATCTCCTTTAGTCTCATAGCAGAGTCCAATGTTGTGCCATGCTTCAACATATCGTGGCTCCGTCTGAATAGCGGAATTGTAATAATAGATCGCGCTATCGAGGTCACCAATGTAAAACTGTTTGATATACCCGATCTGAAACAGTGCTTCGGCGTACGTTGTGTCAAGCTGGATCATCTGTCTGTACAAATCAATGGCCTCATCGCGCTGACCAAACTCCTGTTTGGCGTATGCAAGGGGATACAATACTTCTGCATTTTCCGGTTGTAATGAAGCAGCAGTGGTATAATACTCCAGACAAATAGGGTTTTTCTCTGCCTGATACAATGATCCCAACATTAAGTACGCTTCATAAAAATTGGGGTCTTGCTGTACTGCGGTCTCATATGACGATTTTGCCAGGTCAAGGTATTTCTTGCCGGCTGAACCATCTTTTTCTGGGTTTAGTTTACTCAATACTAAGTAATTTGAACCCTTCATTATGTATGCATCTCTGTACTTAGGATTTACTTTAAGTGCCTCATTAATGTATTGAAAGGACCTTTCGAAATCCATTTGCTGACTAAACGTAGATGCCAATCCTACTAATCCCCTTTGGTTGTTTGGTTGTTTGGAAATGATCAACTTGTAATGCACTTGTGCTTCAGCGATCTCTTCAATCGTTCTTTCCGGTCGATTATTCAATACATCTGCATAAAGCATTCTTGCATCGACATTATTGCTGTCCAAACGAAAAGCCTTAGCGCCATCGGCCATCGCCTGACGATAATCGTAGACCTTTAAACTGTTATTTCCTCTTTTGATCAATAGTTCAACTGAATCAGGAAACATAACAATAAGGCTATCCAGGTCTTTAGGAAGTTTCGTGTTCTTTTCAGTTCCACCACAAGAAACAAGCTGGCCAACTGCGATGGCTAACATCCAAGCCCAAATCCAATTCTTATTCATCATGACACAAATTTAATTCAATTTCTTCTCTATCCTTAATCCGTTAATCATTGTGAGCTACAGTTCACAAGTTTATCAACCAGGATAAAAGTCTTTTCTGGTAGAATTACTAACTTTACTTCATGAAGAAATGGGTGCTCTTTGCTGTTTTATTGATTGTTGCCGCTGGCGCAATCTCTTATGGGCAAGGTTGTTCACAATGCAAGTTGCTTACCGAACAGGGGAGTGAGCTGGACGAGGATTCATTTGGTAGCAATATCAATACAGGAATCCTTTATTTAATGATCATCCCGTACCTTCTGATCATGTTTCTTTTCAGAAAGAGGATCCTTTCCTTTTTCAGATCCCTGATTAAAAAGTAATTATCTCCTTCCCTTGAATAAAGCGTGACTGAGATTGGTATAGGCCAGTGTGAACTCCAATGAACCTCCATTATAAGCATTCCTTAACGCAGAGATCGTTACATCGTATGAAACCCCAAATCTGAAACCTTTCCAGTCTAACATGATGGTCGGTGCAATGGCATCTCTATGTCTGTAATACATTCCGAAACCAAAATATGAATCTTGAAAATTTCCTGTGATCTTTGTTCCATCTTGGAACCTATAACGAAACAATAATCCTAAAATCGTTTCCATGTGAGGCCCTTGGATAACCTGTACTGCGTTTGCGTCAATTGACCAGTTTGTGGCTGTTAAATCTGCAATTACACCTACGTGGCCAATCCATTTGCGATAAAGTCGATCAGCATCAACAGTTACATATTTCAGTTGGGGTCTATTCAAATTGTATCCAGAAAATCCAATCTGAAATTTGAAATCATTATTTCGCTGAAACGTATTCTGGCCACCATCATAGGTGTAGAAAAGTCCTGCAGCTGCATCCATGTATGTAAATGAGCTCGCGCCATTTGCTTCACCAGAATACAGCGTTTGATCAAATCCCGACCCGTTCCATTGTGACATCCATGTAACACGTGAAAGATCTGCCTTCCTGGAAGCAAAACCACCCTGAATTCCAGCAGAGAAAATATGACCATTACCCGCTGGAAGAATTCCACTCAAGGTAAGAGCACCTTTTTGCATTCCAAATTTTGAATCGCCTCCTATATCATTGTAGAAATTGACCCCAACACCCAAGTGAGCCTTATCGTTCAGCCTCGTTTTTCCGAAGTTAGCATCGGCAGCAATGTTTGTTGTCATGAATTGAGTGCCTGCTCCCAACCACTGATTTCTATGATTGATCATGACTCTTTCCCAACCGTCATAAACACCCGCAGAAGCAGGGTTAATGAGTAATGGAGTTTGGGCTGTTTGAGTGAAATGAATATCCTGCCCAAACAACGTGAACCCCGAAAATAATACTCCAATTAAAATTGTGTGCTTCAACCTCATCTTATCAACGTTATATTACCTGAACGCATTTCCTTTTCACCTGTAAGATATTTAATGTCCAGCATAAATGCATACACTCCTGCATTACAAGGCTGACCATTGAATGTTCCATCCCATAATTCTGTCAACCCGGCAACTCCTTCTGTTTTAGAAACAGTAACAATCAAATTACCCCAACGGTCATAGATCGAAATAGAGAAGCTCAATACATCCTTTCCTGCAATAATCGATAGCATATTGTTGCCATTCGGTCCTGTCTCGTTTGGAGAGAATGCCGTAGGTAAATATACCCCGGTCACACACTCAACTCCTGCGTCATTAGGGTCACAAGGATCAAAAGGATCTGTTCCGTTTGCAATTTCAGTTTGATCGATGATTCCATCCTGATCACAATCTTGTCCTGCAACCATTGGAAGGGTGATTGACGCAACCAGATAATCACATGGCTCATTTGGGTTCGTGCCGTCAGTCGTCTCACGAGCATCAGTTACTCCATCGCCATCAGAATCTGTCTGACATCCAGGTAGCATATCGTTCGGATCACATGGGTCATTTGGATCTGATCCACCTGTCACCTCATCACCATCATTTATTCCGTCACCATCAGTATCTGGATTGGTTGGATTCGTTCCTTGAGCTCCCTCTTCTGTATTGGTCAGGCCATCTCCATCTTGATCACACGGTCCTGCATTAAGATTTGGTATACATGGGTCGTCATTCGCAGGGTCTGACTCATCGTTCACCCCGTCACCATCTGAATCGACGGTAGAGGACTCCAGTGCATCAATAATTCCATCTCCATCCGTGTCAAGAGGATTATTCACATCCGGTCCGATTTCAGCACAGTCATTTTCGCCATCTCCATCTGTATCAGGGTTGGACGGATCTGTACCAGCGGCAATTTCATCTACATTTAAACACCCATCGCCATCCAGATCAGGATTGTCTGGAATAAAAACTGCAACAATATTTTCAGGTATATTGATTACTATACTATTTGTGTCTTCTGTGATTGCCAAAGCCATTGGTCCTGTAGTGAATTCCCAATGATCAAATACATAACCAGGGAACGCTCTTGCAATTACGTTTGTATTTATTCCCCCAAAATAGTCGGCTGACCAAGGGTAAGTAGGGGCCCAAATTGAATTTACTTTTATTTCTCCAGCAAGTGGTGGTGATACATCAAAAGTGGTGGCAAACGGACCTGTTAATTCATAACAATCGATAAGCCCATCAACTAATCCAGGACATCTTGCATTGATAAAATCCCGGATATCCTGAACGTTACTTTGCCATTCGGCCATTGAGCCACCCCATCTTGCAATTTGAGCCGGCATTTCAGGGGCAATTTCATTCACCATACTATCCAGCAACTGAATCATGTAAGGGCAATCAAAATACGTGTTTAAAAGGTCAACATATCTCGTGACATAATACTGCTCTACTATAGGTTGTTCATTTATTAATTTTTCGAGAATGTCAGTGTGTCCTTGCCCCCCAGGGTTATTTAAACTTTCAGCATTACATGGGTCTGCATTTGGGCTGTTGTCCGGAATTCCGGTGTAGTTGACGTAATGTCCAAAAGTAGCATCCATATCCCAAAGCGTGTATCGCCATTTCTTTTTATCACCAAGAGGGTCTCTTCCTCTCCACCATGCGGTGTTCCAGTTGAGCCAGTCTTGATTAACGGTCCATGAATTAACCATAAAGTAATCTGCCAAAGACTCCCAGTTAAATAAAGAGTCAACATAGTTGAAGTTTGCGGCATTCCCCATATTGTTGGTCATGATATAGTTCCGAAGATTGTTCCAGTCTGTTTGGGACTGTGCTCCTCCGTATTCTGTCCATGTACCTCCCCAGGTTTTTAGAAACTGTAAATTGTATTCGTCCTGATCGTAATAATAGTCTGTAAAATCGGCATCATCCACCTTTTCTCTTAGCTCATAAACACCCCAATACTGACCGTTTACGTACACCACACATGGTCTCCAGGTTCTTTCATCCACCTTCAGCTTGGCTCTTTGAGAAAGAGTATGAATGTATGGGTCACGGATATGGGCACCACCATTTTCAAAAGGATAATTATCAGACGCACCAGGCTTCAAAATCAGTCGTTGAAAACCTGTTCTTGCTTTGTTTGGAAAGATCTGGTGATCTATGTCTCCGTTATAACCAAACTGATCTTTCATGATGACATCAAAGCCCCTTTGATCGTAGGCCCAAGAGTCATTCCCGTGCTTGTTGAATTCTCCTTCTCCTTTATCTATGTACGTGCCATCTTCTTCGAATAATTCAAAAAACCCTTGCGGGGTAAGGCTCTGATTTCCATTTAATAATGACTGAACACTTCCTGTGCCTGCACCAGCAACTGAAACGACAGGAACCGTATGAGTAACATTAATGAAGTAGGTAGAAGACATTGTAAAACTAGGCTCGTTGGAAGAAAATGCTTTTGCCCTTAGCACTTTAGTGGTAGTAATGCTCACTGGTGCAGAATACAAGGTTGACGTTGTTGTGGGAACCGATCCATCTACCGTATAACGTATTGTTGCTGTTAGATCAGGGCACGTGATCGTTACCGACTGAGCCCCTGGATAAAAACCTGGTGCAACACTAAATACTGGTGTCGGAGTGTAAAAATTAACCCCGCCTGTATTGTTTGCATTTGGGGTTGGTGTTGTAAATAGTTTCCAGGTTGCGGCACCGTTTGTCTCCCTCCCTATCGAATGATTTTGTTTTGTTGTCTGCGTAATTTCATAGGATTCTATAATGTTGCCAAAGGAATTAGACAAAATAATCCATTCACCATCCGTCTGGGTTAACTTAAAATTTGGGTGAAGTTGTGTGCCGTTGACGGTTCCCCTTCCTGAACAAAAAACCATTAGAAATCCATTTGCTGGAATCGTTCCCGACGGTATCATCCACTTCGTTGGATTGGCAATTTTATCAGACAAATAATAACCTGTGAGGTCCACAGGAGACGCTGATGTATTATACAGCTCGACCCAGTCTTCTCGTTGCCCGTAGGCATCTGTAGGGCCGGTAATATTTGAACAAGAATATTCGTTTATGATAACCTGAGCATTCGCTCCAAAAAACATCAACGAAAAAAACAGAAATAGCGACTGTTTCATAGTTAGTAAGTATTTAAACCCGCAACGAGCAAAGTTATTTATCAATATTACGAAAATATTAAATGTCTTCGTATCTTCGAGACGATCAAACTAGATGAAAGGTTGAATTCATAAGCTGATCGAAATCAATACATGAGAAGAATGAAAGGATTGCTTACGTTAGTTTTTGGTTTATTGTCTTTGGCAATGATCTCATCTTGTAAAAAAGTTGAAGGTCAAGGGGGGACATCAACCATCAAAGGAGTTGTTATAGAACAAAAGTACATTGGGTCTAACATCGTGGCAGAATATCCCGCGGCAGATCAAGACATCTTTATCATTTATGGTGCAGATGACACTTTTTATGATGATGACCTGAAAACTTCATACGATGGTTCTTTTGAGTTTAAATACCTGAACAATGGTACTTACAAACTTTTTGTTTACGAAGACAGCAGTACTGATCCAAGCGGAAAGGCCGCAAAAATGGTTGAGGTTGAAATCACCAACAAGAAATCAACAATTGAAGTAGACACGATCTACATCAAAAAGATCTGATGAGAAAAATCACGCTTCTTTTTGCAATGTTACCATTGATTCTGGGTGCTCAGATGCAGGAGGGAATGCTGTGGACCGAAATAGGAGTAAGTGGAAGGGTTATTAAGAACCTTGACTGGGGAGCAGAAGTTACAACCAGGTTTGGGTCCAATGGTTTAAGCACTATATTTCCTCAAGCGTCCTTAAAATACAAAGTGAACAAATTCTTGCGTTTTTCCTGTGACTACAGGTATATTTACGACAAGCAATTAACCGGATATTACACAAATTCTCATCGCGTAAACTTTAATCTTGACGGGAAATATCAGATTGATCGTTTTTATTTCAAGGCGCGAGCCCGATATCAGTATTCCTTTGATAGGCTGTCATCATCTGAGTTTTATGAGCCTGAATTTGATCGAGCACTGAGAGGAAAGCTGGAAGTAAAATATGATGTCAACAATTTTATCTTGTCTCCGATCATAAACGCAGAAATGTTCTACAATCCAAAATTTGGAGAATTTGGTCGGCAGATCAACAAGATGAGAATCTTTGGTGGATTTGAGCTTGATCTCAAGTCTGATCATGAGGTTTCCTTTGGATATATTTATGATACCAGGATTAATCTTCCGAATCCAAGGACAAGACATATTGTTAGCCTAAGCTACGGGTATACCATTAAAAAGAAGAAGAAGAAAGAGAAGTAATTACTTTTCTTTGGACACCCTGTCTACTCTGAATCCCATGTCCAGCACTTCGGTGATCTCTGTGGCAGTTATTCCTTGCTCAACTACGAACGAATAAACACCTTCCTCAGGTAACTTCCTGCTGTTGAATTTAAGTGGAAACTCGACAACTGTACCAGTTTTAATACCCGCCCAAGATCCATCAGGATTGGTTACTTTTATCTCGAAAGGTTCTCTTGCCTTCTTTCCAGAAGGTGTTATTGTATTCAGAAAGATCCAAAGATTATTATAGTTATAGTCCGTTGTTGTTCGAAGGGTAATGATAAAATCATATTCCTGATCTATATCCTTGATGTCCACTTTGAAATTAAGTTTTTGTTGCTGATCCCAGCTTTTATTCTCAAAAGAGTATACTTTTTCATAGACAGGAGCTTCATCACAGGAAGTAAGCGAAAGCGTGCTTACCAAAAGAAAAAAAGCAATCACTCTTTTCATTCAGCTGGATTATTATTGTTTCCTCCCTTTTTTCGGTTTGGTCTTCGCTTTTTCTTGTTCGGATTAGGGGTTCCAGATGGCTGAGGATTCTCAGCTCGTGGCGCCCTTGGTTCTACCTGTTGTGGGGCAGATGATCCTTCCGGTCGATTATCTCTTCTAGGTTTTTTCTTTTTCTTTTTTAATTTGAATGCGTGCTCAAATCTGTTCAGGCTATCCTGACCCACTACATTTGAATAGTCAGGCTCTTTAAAGACCTCCTTCTGCTCTGTATATTCAACGAGTTCCTTCGGTTTTTTACCCTCCTTGTTCATTTGAATGATCTCGCGAACTCTTTCAGGAGAAAGTGCGATCAACCCAGAACCTGCACCCGCTTCTCCATCATACACGTACCACATTTGTGCTTTAAACACGTCTGTTTTTATATGATGTGCAGATCCTTTTTCCGTTTGTAATCTCGTGTCTCCTTTTGGGAAAGACTTGATCGTATCAAGGTACATATCCAATTCATAATTCAGACAGCATTTCAACTTACCGCATTGACCGGCGAGTTTTTGAGGGTTTAAAGATAGCTGCTGATATCTTGCTGCACTCGTAGAAACAGAGCGGAAGTCGGTTAACCATGTAGAACAACACAACTCACGTCCACAAGATCCAATTCCTCCTAAACGAGAAGCCTCTTGCCTTGAGCCTATCTGCCGCATTTCAACACGGATCTTAAACTGATCCGCCATATCCTTGATCAACTGTCTAAAGTCTACTCGGCTATCCGCTGTATAGTAAAACGTTGCTTTTGAAAGGTCTCCCTGATATTCTACATCCGAGATTTTCATTTCGAGACCAAGATTCACTGCAAGCGTTCTGGATTTGTACATTACCTCTTTTTCAAGAGACCTAGCTTGTATCCATTTGTCAACTTCCTCCTGAACTGCTACCCTTGTGATCTTTCGAGCTTCCATCGGTTTGAAACCAGGAGCCTTTTTCTTCACTTGGATCTTCGCAATCTCTCCAGTTACAGAAACTACACCTACGTCATATCCCGGACTAGCCTCAACAACGACAATATCCCCTACATGTAAGGCAAGTGATTTTGAATTTCTATAAAAGTTCTTTCGGCTGTTCTTGAATCGTACTTCTACGATGTCATATTCTGAGTGTCCCTGTGGCAAAGAAATATTCGCTAACCAATCAAATACCTCAAGCTTATTACATCCTCCCGAACTGCATGTTCCATTGTTCTTACACCCTCTTGGTGTTCCTCCTCCACTACTACAATTTGAGCATCCCATAAATCGCTTTTAATGATTGTAAAAATAACAAATTAATCATTGGATGACCCTCAAGCTTTGTGAATGTACCTCATCACATTGAAACACAGGGTTGTGAAAAGAATCCTTGAATTGGCGTTTCTTTCCAGGTGATAATGTGCATCATTGAAGGACTTCATAAAGTCGAATATATTATTCCCGGTTATGTATTTCGCAAAGTTCTCGAGAAACAAATCTTCCTCCGGTGAAACTCTTGTCAAGGTATCCTGAGTATAATTCTTCAGCATGCTTTGCCTGAACATGTGCAAACAATACTCCAGAAACTGCTTCTGTGCTTCTTTTCCCTCCGAGGCGATGGTCTCTGCCCAATCCATCATGTCGATCACATTCTTTTTGTAGCAGACCCTCATCATCTGGATAAATATATCTCTTGTTGTCTTGGTCTCCTCCTGAGCCTGGGCCAGTTTTTCTGCTTCAATTCTATCCCCCTCTGCACGAACGAGAACAGACTGAAGATTGACAGGAGAAATATTTAATTCTTCTCTAAGATGTTTTGATAAACTCTCTGAATCAATCCTCGGGATCTTGAGTAGTTGAGTTCTTGATAGAATGGTGGGTAGAATTCTATCAACCGACTCTGCCAATAAAATAAACACTGTGTTCTGTGGTGGCTCTTCTAAGATCTTCAACAATTTATTTGAACACTGTAGGTTCATTTCTTCCGCCATCCAGATCACCATCACCTTGTACTTTCCTTCAAATGCCTTGAGTGAAAGCTTTTTCAATATTTCCTGACTTTGATCAACCCCTATGCTTGGGTTTCTAAGCTTGGGGTCAATTCTTGCGAGCCACTCATTCAGATCAAAATAGGGAGACTCCGCAATCTGATCTCTCCATTCTCCTAAAAGCGGATCGCTTGTTTTGTTTTCTGACAATACCGTCGGAAAGGTAAAATGAAGATCTGGATGCTGAAGGTTCTTTACTTTAATGCATGAAGGACATGTTCCACAACTATCGTTCGTCTGTTTGTTTTCACAAAAAATATACTGAATAAAGGCTAACGTTAATGGCAACGAACCGTAACCGCTTTTTCCAAGAAACAATTGAGCATGACTGATCATTTGATCATTCACTTCCTGAATCAGTAATCTTTTTAACTCAGCATGTCCGGTTACCTGTTGAAATAACATGGTCTAAAATTACTTGATTTTTGGAATTGTTTTTGCTCAAAGCAGACGCAAAACACGAATAATTGTATATTTAGATGCCAAAACACGACATTCTCAGAACAATGAAGAAAAAATTAATATTAGTTGGATTGTTACTTGCTTCTTTTGGAGCTTACACCAAAACATTCGCGGCTGTTAACAAAACAGAAACACTGGTTAAGGATGCTATCACAGTAACGGTCAATGTAAGTAGCTCAAAAGGTCCTGTTGCGGGGGCGCTTGTAAAGATCGCTGCAAACGGAATGACAATTGGCGCCGCGACAACTGACGCTTCAGGAAAAGCAAATATCACAATCCCCACTTACGGTGGTCAAATGGTGAGCATTGAAGTTTCACATGCTTTGTACAAGAATGACAACAAGACTGAAGTTACTCTTACGAACGGTGGAACATTTTCTTTTTCGTTGAAATCTAAGACTGAAACAGCCGAAGAGATCATTGAAAATTCTGAAGAGAAAGTGAACAAGTTGGAGGAAAAAACCAATGAAAGCCTTGAAAAAACAGAAAAATATAAAGAGAATACTGAAAAGTATAATGAGAACAAGGAAAATGCGATGAAATCGCAGGAAGAGCTTCGAAAAGAAAGAGAAGAGGCTGAGCGAATTGCTGAGGAAAAGCGCAAAAATGCTGAAATGAATACGTCTGAAGCTGAGAAAAACAGACAAGAAGCAGAGCGAATTCGTTTGGAGAATGAAAAGAAAACAGAAGCAGAAGCAAGACAACGAGAAGAAGAGGCTAAAAAAAGAGAGCAGGAATTAGCAGAAAAGAAAAAAGAGCTCGAAAACTCTAAGCTAGAAGAAGCAAAATCCGAGGAGGAGCGTGCCAAAAAAGAAGCTGAAGAAAAGCAACAAGAACAGGAAAAAGACATAAAGGAAGCGGAGAAGAAAGCAAAGGAAGAGGAGGAAAAGGCGAAAGAAGCTAAAAAGGAAGCTGAAGAAAAAGAAAAGGCTGAAAAAGAAAAAGCTGAAGAAGCTAAGAAAGAGGCAAAAGAAGAAGAAAAGAAAGAGAAGGAAGAAGAAAAAGCCAAGGAGGAAGCAGAAAAAGAAGCCAAGGAAGCTGCTAAAGAAGAGAAAGAGGCTGAAAAAGATGCAAAGGAAGCCGAAAAAGAAAAAGAGCGTGCGGAGGAGTATAAAAAAGAAATGGAAAAACTCGATGAGGATCAGAAGAAGTTGGACGATGAGCGCAAGAAACTTGATGGTAAGATCAAAGAGTTAGACAAAAAGATCGACAAGGCGAAGAAGAAAGGAAAAGATACAAGTGGGTTGATGTCTGATCTAGAAAAACTTCAGAAGAAACACGAAAAACTGGACGACGATCAGAAAAAGATCGACGATAAACGAAAGAAGGCAAAGAAAAAAGCAAATTAAGAGTAAAGAAAAGCGGGTGATAAATCATCCGCTTTTTTTATTTTCGGCCCGTGTTAAAGCAATTCAAATATCATATTCTCTTACACACCATTATCTTCATGTGGGGGTTCACCGGAATTCTGGGTAAACTCATCCATCTTGACGATCTAATTTTGGTTTGGCACAGGATATTAATTGCGGGAGTCGCTTTAGGGATCGCACTGATTTCACTTCGAAGAAGCTTTGCCGTTTCTAATAAGAAAAATCTATTTTTTATTCTGGGTGTTGGGGTTGTTGTCGCGTTGCATTGGTTGACTTTTTACCGGTCTATTCAATTGTCTACCGCATCGCTCGGAATCTTATGTCTCTCAACAACCACCCTTCATGTTACCTGGCTTGAGCCGCTGATCATGAAAAGAAAGTTTTCATGGACTGAGTTTTTTATGGGGATCATAGTAATCTATGGAATCTATTTTGTTTCAGGAGATTTTTCAGGAAATGATTACATCGCTTTAGCATATGGTCTCAGCTCTGCGTTCTTTGCCGCATTGTTCTCCGTAAGTAACGCCCGCCTTGCAAAAGAAGAGTCCTCATCAACCATTACCTTTTTTGAATTGATCTCTGGTTTCGTGTTCTTGAGTGTCGTTCTGTTGTCTCAAAACAAACTGAATGCTGATCTTTTTCAAATGACTCTAAGCGATTTTCTGTGGTTATTGTTCCTCGGGATTCTGTGTACCTCATTTGCGTTTCTTGCCACTATTGAGGTGGTTAAGAGACTTGGTGCATTCACGGTTTCTCTGAGCATTAACCTGGAACCGGTTTATACCATTCTTCTTGCCATCGTTATTCTGAAGGAAAACGAGATCCTTGGTTCTCAATTCTACATCGGATCAACAATCATCGTAATGGTGGTTGTTGCAAACGCTGTCCTGAAATATTACCTGAAAAGCAGACAATTAAAAAAGGAATTAAAAGAGGGGTTATAAGAGTCCTTCCTTCCTCAGGTAATCGAGCCACATCTCACTCTGATGGGCATTCATAACACGCGGAACTTTGTTCTGAGCACCGGTTTTCCCGATGGACTCCATAAAACGATAAAACACATCGGATTTGAAGCAACGAATCTCAGGATCTGAAAGTGTATATTTTCTAACCGCAGCATAATCGTCATTACCACTTTTTAATACTTGGTCGATCTGATCCATAAGCCTCGAAGGATCAACATCTTCATCCAGACCTATGAACCAATAGTGTTTCATTTCCTCATTGCTTGGTATAATGCAAAATTCTGTAATGCCAATTCTTTCGGATCTATTGATCTCATTGATTGCCTGATTGATATTGTCAAGTGAGAGGTGCTCACCACAAAGACTCAAGTATTGTTTTATCCTGCCCGTTATTTGGATCTCACGTTCTTCTACATTGATGAATTTGATCAAGTCGCCAATCATGTATCTCCATAAACCGGCGTTTGTACTGATCACCATCGCATACTCTACCCCTTCTTTCACTTCTGCCAAAGTGTACGCAACATGCTTATCTTTCAACTCGCCTTGCTGATCGAAATAGTTCGCGTTGAACGGAACGAACTCAAAGAAAACCCCAGTGTGTAATAAGAGCTGCATCCCCTTTCTATTTGTAGATGTCTGGTAACCGAAATATCCCTCGCTCGCTAAATAGGTGTCAAGTAGATGAACTTTTTTTGCGGTAACTTTTTCAAGTCGCTGCATATAGGGTTCCATAAATACACCTCCATGCACATACACCTGAAAATTCGGCCAAATGTCATGGATCGAATTTAGGCTGTAGTGTTCTACGATCTTTTCCATCAACATGATACACCAACTTGGCACACCTGCGACAACTCCAATGTTCCAGTCGGGAGCCTTTTCGATCATTTTTTTCAGTTTCTGATTCCAGTCTTTTAGGCCTGAAATTCGGTTTCCGGGTTTTGCAAAAGGAGATAAAATAAACGACGTATGTTTTTTAAGAATCCCGCTAAGATCTCCTTCAATGTGTGTTTCTTTCTTGGTAAGCTTTGTACTTCCTCCAACAGTAAGTACAGATGCATTAAAAAATGTGTCCGGCAGGTCAAGTTCGTGAAGCATTGTTATCTGTCTCATGCTTGACTTTTGAAAGGACCTGATCATTTCTTCAGTCACAGGAATTCGTTTTGATGGAGATCCGGTTGTTCCTGAGCTCAACGCATAGTACTTTATTCTTCCCGGCCAGGTGTTGTCTTTTACTCCTAAAATGGAGCCTTTCAACCAGTTTTCATGAAACTCATCATAATCTGTAATGGGGACTTTCTTCTGGTATTTTTTTACCGGATCCTCTTCCTTCAGTACCGATGAAAAGTCGTGCCTAACCCCAAAACGAGTTGCTTTTGCTTTTTCTAATAATCCACGCAATGTTTCCAGCTGATCCCGATAGTCGCGTCCCTTTTTTGCCTGACGTAAATAGCCGATCTCAGTGGTTTTTTTAAGAAGCTTTCCGATAATCTTCATTGTAGCGCTTTGCACAAATTTACGCTAATTGAAATTAATGAGGTTTGGCTTCACTACCAATTAACCATAAAAAAACCATCACTTCATAAAAGAAAAATTGTTTATTATTACATTTGTAAATGGAACTATAACCAGAAACATCCTGTATGAAAACGAAGACCTTTATTGTACCCCATGATTTTACACCGGTAGCTGATATTGCTTTAGAGCACGCTATCGCAACTGCAAAACCCCTTGGCGCTCAAATTTATGTGCTGCATGTTGTCCCTAAGGAAAAGGATATCAATGAGGCAGAGGGAAAGTTAAGTGCTGTTCTTGCTGCCCATAAGGATAGCGGAGCACAGTTAATCCCTTACGTTCGTTTAGGGTCTATTTTTGAAGAAATCGGTGATTTCGCTGCAGAGCATCACGCTGAGTTGATCTTTATGGGAACTCATGGTGCACATGGATGGCAGCATATTACAGGAAGCCACGCGCTCAAGGTGGTAACCAGTTCTTCTGTTCCATTCATCATTGTTCAAGAAAAAGGAATTAAGGAAACAGGTTATGACGATATCGTTGTTCCAATGGACCTAAATAAAGAAACCAAACAAAAACTGGCTATTGTTGCTAACCTTGCTACTTACTTCAAGTCTCGTGTTCATGTGATCACGCCAGATGAGACGGATGAGTTCCTTCAGCACCAGGTTCAGGCGAACATCCAGTTTGCGAAGAAATTCTTCTCTGAAAGAGAGATTGAAATGACAGCAACAGTAGTGCCTAGTTCTGGTTTTGATAAAGAAGTAGTTAAACATGCTGTTAATATAGATGCGGACCTTATCGCGATCATGAACCTACATAAAGGAGGTATCTTGAGTGGTTTGGGAACCAACTATGAGCAGTACATTATTACGAATGATGCAAAAGTTCCTGCCCTTATCGTAAACCCAATTGATATCAGTGGGAAATATGGTCAGAGTATTTTGTTCAGTTAATAGAAAAAAACAAAAAGGAACCCTGGTAGAAATGTCAGGGTTTTTTATTGCATTGCCCAGCGGATCAACTTAGGATTGTTCTTGTCGGTGCAATCTATCTCTATCCAGCCGTACTTTGGAAATTTTGTGTTTCCCACTAGTTCAAATCGTCTGAATGCCAGATAATTGGTTTGCTGAACGCCATTATTGTCCAAATCATAGGAATCAACAGCATTTCCATAAAGTACATCTGCGTCCCAGCTGATCCTAAATGTCTCTCCTGTGCCATTATCAACATAGTTCCACGCGGTCCGATTGAACACCTGCATGAGCCGGCTGATTTTGCGGAATATCAGGTTTCTGGCAGCTATAAGCAATTGTAAAAAGTACTATGAGAAAATAGGTTGCCTTTTTCATTGGAGCGGTTTTACATGATTTACGTTCCCGGCGCACTATTCGTTGATCAATCGGGGTATACATCTCTTTCCAGTCGTTCTTTGACCTCATCAAGATTCTGGAGTTTTTTTGCCCTTCTCGTGCTAATAGATGTTTCTGTAAAATACTTGTGTTGAGTCAGGAAAATTACCTGAATCTCATCCCATTTACGATCACTATCAATCTTACCGTGTTCTTTTAGCTCTCTTCTCAATCGATCCGCAATCTCATGGAAATCATCTCTTCCAAGGTAGTCGAGGTCAGCGTCACACATGATCTCTTCCAGCTTGTTCTTTGGTTGATGTGGGATCTGGGTAACGAAGATCAATTCTTTAATCGTTTGAATGTGTTGTTCGGTATAGCCGTATTTTGGAAGGATCTCATCTGCCATTCTCGCTCCAATCGGTTCATTCTTGTCGTACTGCTCCACAAAGCCGGCGTCATGGTAGGTCGCAGCAGACTTTAATAAGAAAAGCCCTTCATCGGTTACCCCTTCGCTTAAAGCAATTCGTTCCACCGCCTTCACCACATCCTTTGTGTGGGCAATACTGTGATAGTGGAGTTTATCTGAAAGGCCTTTTTCTAGTACTTTCATAATGTGTCTTTCTGCCTTGTAATAGTTGATCGAACTATAATGGTGAAGATTAACGATCTGTTGAAAACGCTCATTCGGATAGATTCCTTCTCCATTTACAGACAGTTCCGGTTTGATCCTATCAACAGTATACATATCGATCAGCCCACGACTCTTTGATTGCGCTTTACCCCTGAATGTACACTCAAAATACGGTTCAATATGCTTAAATGTGTTTCCGGTGATCGTTACTTTACCCGGCTCACCCAGCATTTCCATTCGTTGTGCTTGATTCACGGTTGCCCCCCAGACATCATACGCTAAACGTTCGCTACCGATTACCCCGGCGGTTACTTCTCCTGTATTGATCCCTAGTCTTAACTCCCAGTATTCACCATCGTTTGCAATGGCGTCATACTTCAGTTTTGTCATATAGTCCTGGATCTGCAAAGCAGCAAGACAAGCATCAATCGGATTTGTGTTGTTTCGCACTGGTACACCACC
>Ga0102815_10000845_pt1 | contig 19744 bp, 17 predicted proteins | sample ColrivemetaGS759_FD_79113 | JGI IMG/M metagenome (GOLD analysis project Ga0102815, IMG submission 79113) | Estuarine microbial communities from the Columbia River estuary - Ebb tide ETM metaG S.759 | ecosystem: Environmental > Aquatic > Marine > Intertidal zone > Estuary | place: USA: Columbia...
CTGGTTTATTAACGTTCATATATCCAGCGCCTTGATGAGGTTGAACTCCCATATCTGCAGCACCTTGTACATTATTTTGACCGCGTAACGGATTTAATCCAGCACCTTTTTTACCAACATTTCCGGTCATCATTGCTAAATTCGATAACAACATGACTGTTTTACTGCCTTGAAAATGTTCTGTAACTCCTAAACCATGAAATTCCATTGCTCTTTCTGCTTTTGCATAGGCAATCGCAGCTTTTTTAACCAATTCTTTAGAAACACCCGTAAGTGTTTCTAATTCTTCTAAATCAAGATTTTGAACGTGTTCTTTAAACTCCTCATATTTTTCAGTATAAGAATTGATAAAATGTTCATTTACTAAACCTTCTTTAACTATGTAATGCGCTATCATATTTAAAATAGCCACATTGGTACCAGGTCTAATTTGTAAATGATAGTCCGCCAATTCTGCCAATGTTGTTTTTATAGGATCTACTACAATTGAAGTAACTCCTTTCATAAAAGCCTGTTTAATTTTTGCACCAGTTACTGGATGGCCTTTCACCGGATTTGCACCAAACAAGAAAATAGCATCAGTTTGTTTTAAGTCTTCAATGGAGTTTGTAGCGGCTCCGGTTCCAAAAGATTGTTGCATGCCAAATGCTGTAGGAGCGTGGCAAACGCGTGCACAACCATCAATATTATTGGTTCCAACTGCTACTCGAATCATTTTTTGCATTAAATAATTTTCTTCATTGGTTGCTCTAGATGAAGAAATACCTCCAATACTATCAGCTCCGTATTTATTTTTTATTGCTATCAATTTTTTAGTAATAAAATCATACGCTTCATCCCAGGTTACTTTTTCAAACTTTCCATTTTTCTTAATCATTGGTTCCCGTAATCTATCAGGATGATCATAAAATTGAAAAGCAAATCGACCTTTTAAACAAGTATGCCCTTGGTTTACTTCAGCAGTTTCAGGAGCTTGAATTCCTCTAATTTTGCCATCGATAACAGATACATCTAACTGACAGCCAACACCACAATAGGTACACGTGGTTCTTACTGTTTTATCAACAATTAGGGTTTTTGTTTCAAATTTATCAGTTAAAGCTTCTGTTGGACAAGTTTGTACGCAAGCTCCGCAAGAAACACAAGCTGATTCGTTAAAAGAGGTATCAAAACCTTTAATGATATTTGTTGCAAAACCGCGACCACTCATTCCTAATATCATTTCTCCTTGAATTTCTTCACAGGCTCTGACGCAACGAAAACAATTAATACATTGTGATAAATCTGATTTTATATAGGGATGCGCTCTATCGGGCTCAATATCTAAATGATCTTTTCCTTTTGGGTATCGTATATTTGGGATTCCTATTTGAGCAATTGTTTCTTGAAAAGGTGTTGCTTTTTTGTTTTCAGAAGGAAAAATTTTATCGGCAGGATAATCAGATAAAACTAGTTCAATGATGTTTTTTCTTAATCGTTGAATTCTTTCTGTATTGTGGTAAATATATAAACCTTCCGAAATTGGTGTATGGCATGATGCCATTGTTTTTGTTGGGCCGTCTTTATCACGAGCTACTTCCACCGAACAAACTCTACATGAACCAAAATTTTCCAAACGATCATCCTGACACATAGTTGGAATAGCATTCCTGTTTTGTTCAATTCTTCTAACAAAATCCAAAATTGTTTCACCTTGAATAAAATCGTGTGCTATGTTGTTTATAAAAGCTTTCATAATGATTTTAGTTTGTAGTGAAATATTGGTTTAATTCTTCTTTAAAATACTGCAATGCATTTTTTATAGGTAACGGAATACCACCACCTAGTGCGCAAAGTGAACCAATTTCTAAGGTTTCCAATAAATCATCAAATAATTGACGATCAATTTTATAGTTTTCATTTTGAGCTTTTTGAAGCATTTCCATTCCTCTATATGAACCAATTCTACAAGGATAGCATTTTCCACAAGATTCATCTGCAGTAAATTCCATTAAATGTTCCAAAAATTTAATTATTGGAAAATCTTCAGGAATAGAAACCACACTTGCATGGCCTAATAAAAATTCGTTAGAATTTAAGCTTTCAAAATCTAAAGTTAAATCTTCAATTTTGTGAAAAGGAACAATACCGCCTAGTGGTCCACCAATTTGAAATGCTTTTAGGTTTTCTTTAAAACCATGTCCATAATCGTTAAAAACCGTTGCTAAAGAAGTTCCCATTTCAATTTCGTACATTCCTGGTTTATTGAAAAAACTATCTAATGAAACTAGTTTAGTCCCTGTAGATTGTTTTGTTCCAAGTGAAGCATAAGCTGCTCCACCATTTTCTAAAATCCAATGAATATTTGCAAATGTTTCTACGTTACTTAAAACAGTCGGTTTTCCATACAAACCATATTGTGCTGGATAAGGAGGGCGAACTCTAACTTCAGGTCTTAAACCTTCAATTGAGTTCAGTAAGGCAGTTTCTTCACCACAAACATACGAGCCTTGACCACCAATTATTTTGAATTTGAAATCGCCAATTAGCTTGTTTTCTTTTAATTCTTCAATGGCTTTATTTACAATTCTTATAGAATCTGGATATTCACCTCTAATGTACAATACTCCAGTATTTGCGCCAACCGTTAAACCACTTATATACATTCCAAACAAAACTTTATGTGGTTGATGCTCCATTAAATACATATCGGAATAAGCGCCTGGATCGCCTTCATCCGCATTACAAACTATATATTTTTGGTGATTGGTCTCTTTTATTACAGCATCCAGTTTAAACCAAAAAGGAAAACCAGCTCCACCACGACCACGTAATTTAGATGTTTTTATTTCATTAATTACTTGCTGTGGGTTGTTTTTGATTGTATCAGCTAAAGCATAAAATTTTGTAATATTTTTAATTTTTGAAGTTAAAATTGGTGTTGTATTGCAACCAATATTATAATTGTTTTCTTGATTTTTTTTATCAGTAATAATAGCCGCAAGTTCTATTTCATTTGAAGCAGAAAATGTTTTATTATAAAACATAAAAGCACCATTTGTATGGCAACGACCTACACAAGCTGCATGCCCTATCTCATCTTTTGAAAAATGATTTTCAATATTTTTTTGAAGATTTGATTGAGTTTTAGCAACCATACAGGCTGTACCGCTGCATAAATGAATTTTTTTATTTCGGTTTTCTTCTCTGGTAAAATCGTAGAAAGAGGCTGTTCCAACAACCACAGAGTCGTCAATCATAAAGCGTTTAGAAAGCTCTTGAAATTCTTCCTTAGTACCTTTTTTATTAGATAATTCTGCTATATTTTCAAATAAATTATCCTCAAGTCCTTTTCTTGAAGATAATGATCGAATGTTTTTATTTGCCATTTTTAACTTAATATAATTAGCTAAAAATACAAAATTAATTGAGGTTTGGAAAAACTATTTGATCTTCTCGCAAATTAATACAATATGCTGGTTATTGCAGTCTGTTGTAAATAATACATATTGATTTCCACCATCTTTTAACCCAGTTTTTTTTCTTATTTGAGCTACATTTTCAGGGAAATTACGAGTAGTTATATTAGCTTTTTTTGAAGGAATTAGTTTTTTTAGTTGTTTTTTATCATAAGAAATAAGGTGTTTTATTTCAAAACTTCTCCCCGGGAAATTGATTAAATTATCTGAAGTATATAAATGCGAATGCTTGTGTAATTTATTAACTGTTAATTTTTCTGAAATTTGTAAAAATGCACCAGCTTTTAAAATTGCAGCATTTGGTTCAAATAAATACCTTTTTGGTTCGGAATAGGTGGCATTAAACTCTTCATTTAAATTATAATCGAAAGATTGTGTTTCTAATTTATTGAAATTAACAGTTTGAATATGAATAGTTTGGTTGTAATTTTTTTCTAATATAAAGAGTAATTCTTTAACTTCATTTCCAACGGCAACAATATGAATTTCTTTTACAAATTTTAGTTCATTTATTGCACTAGTGATATCTAAAATTGGTGAAATTTTAATTAGAATATTGTCGGTTTTATTAAATAAGAGATTTAGATTTTTAGGTATATTTGGCAAGCAATCTTCTAATAAAAAAACTTTTCCTTTTTCATTATTTCTCCTTGAAGGATCGACATAAATCCAATCAAATATTTTGGTTGAATTTTCTAAATAATTTAGACTATCACCAATTTGAGTTTCAATTTTTTTTGAATTCAATTGGTTTAAATTATAAGTAACAATTTTAGATAGCTCTTCATTTATTTCACAATGCGTTACGTTTTGAACTTTTTGTGAAAAATAATAAGTATCAACTCCAAATCCTCCAGTTATATCAATTAATGAATTCCCTGAAACCAAATTCGCCTTGTATTTTGCGGTAATTTCAGAAGAGGTTTGTTCAATATTTAACTTGTTAGGATAATAGATGTTTTTAGTTGAAAACCATTTTGGTAATTTTTTTTCACAACGATTTTTTGCTTCGATTTGTTCAGCAATTTCTTGACTGGAAATATTTTTAAAAGGACTTCCTTTCAAAATAAGTTTAGTAATATCAGATTTTAAATTTGAATTAATAAAATCTTGTATTGCAGTATTTAAAATGTGGATATTCAAATTATTGATTGCTTAATTCAACAAGTTTGGTTACAGTGTTCCAGTTTCTAGAAGTTGCAGAAAACTTTAACTTATTTTCAATATTATTGTTAGAAAGTTTTGTTCTTCCAAATCCATTTGGACAATATAAATAAGCAGTTTTATCTTTAAAAACTACCTGTTCGTCACTATTAGCCAAAGCAAATACTTTAGCTTTTCCTTCTTCATTTGGAATTTTTTCTAAAAAAGTGGCACATATTTTTTTAAAATCAAAGTTGGTATCCTCTTTGAAAGGATTCGATTCAAATACATTTATTAATTCCATCTTTTCCAGAACTAAAGTTTTAATAGAATAGCCAAAATTTCCTTGAATAGCAGTTACTATTTGTTTTTCAATTTTTGAAGTATTTGTTTCTTCAGAAGAAAAAACAACATTACCACTTTGGATATAAGTTACAACATTACTAAAACCAACATTAATTAAAAGTTGTTTTAATTCAACCATTTTAATTTTGTTTTTTCCTGAAACATTTATTCCTCGTAAAAGTGCAATGTAGGCTGGCATGTTACAAGTCTTTCGTAAGTGATTTTACAATTTTGTTATCTGCTAAAAAAGCTTTTAAAATTACTTTTATGGCTGTATAAGTAGGTATGGCAACAATCATTCCTGTAACTCCAAATAAAATTCCTGCAATCATAATTACTAAGAAAATTTCCAAAGGATGTGATTTTACACTATTGGAAAATATTAAAGGCTGACTTAAAAAATTGTCTATTAATTGAGCGATTACGTACCCAATCATTACATAAATAGTTGTTGGCAAAATTTCTGTTTGAAAATCTTGTCCCAAATTGCTACTCATTGTTAAAAACAGCATAATTACTCCGCCAATTAATGGTCCTATATATGGAATAAGGTTCAGCAGCGCACATAAAAACGCAATTACAATGGCATTTTCTATTCCAAAAATGAGTAACGTAATTGTATAGATTACAAATAAAATAATAATCTGAAAAACCAATCCAATAAAATATCTAGACAATAAATGATTTATTGTTGTTAAAGAATTTTTTATTTTGCTTTCACTTTTGTCACTCACTAAAACATATATAGAATTTTCAAGAATATGAGTGTCTTTCATTAAAAAAAATGTGATAAAAAGTACTGAAAACAACCCTATACTTAAATCACCAACTGTACCAATAACAGAGTTTAGTAAATTAGGAATTGCTGTTAAGTTTTTATATAAATCTGCATTTTTTAGTTGGTCTAAAACATCAATATTGTGTGTTAAAAAGTATTCGTTTATCTGATTTAGTAAATGTTGAATTGTGGTTTGAAGTTGATCTATATTTAATAAGGATAAATTTTCACCCTGTTTTATTATTAACGGAATAAACATACTTATTAAACCTGTTAAAATTCCAACAAAAAATATTAACGTGGCAATAACTGCAATAGTGTTTGGAAATTTTAGTTTGCGATTTAAAAAACGAATAATAGGACTTCCAATTAAAGATATTACTGTTGCAATAGCTATGTAAACTATAATAGATTGAATTTTATAAAGGAAAAACAGCAGTAAAAAGATTCCTACAATTATAGCAATTGCTTTTATTATTCCATTTGTAATTGTATTTGATGTCATATTAATTTTATTCTAACAATAAATGTATGAATTTATTTAAAAACCAACAGCCTTATCATCACCTCTATAATCAGCTCCACCTTCGAGTTTACCATTTGGTAAACGTAAAATAGCATCAACTTTACCTATAATTCTTGAATCTTCCTGATTAGTTTTATATCCTTTTTCTTGTAACTGAGTTAATAATTCAATAGAAAAACCTTTTGGTTCAAAAGTTATAACATCAGGCATCCATTGATGATGAAAGCGTGGCGCATTTACCGCTTCTTGCATTCCTAAATTAAATTCATATACATTCAAAATGGTTTGTAAAACACTTGTAATAATTGTTGAGCCACCTGGAGAACCAACAGACATGTATAATTCATTATTTCTTTCAACTATGGTCGGAGTCATTGAACTTAACATTCTTTTTTCTGGTAGAATTGAATTAGCTTCGGCACCAATTAGACCAAACATATTTGGGACTCCTGGCTTAGAGCTAAAATCATCCATTTCATTATTTAATAAAAAACCACCTTCAGAAACAAAAACTTTTGAACCATAGGCCCCATTTAATGTTGTTGTTGCAGAAATAGCATTTCCAAATTGGTCTATAATAGAGTAGTGGGTAGTTTCATCACTTTCATATCCAACAATGTTTCCATGTTTTACATTTGAAGAAAGTGTTGCTTTTTCCCAAGAAAAATCAGCCATTCTTTTTTCATTATAGTTTGTTGAAATTAAAGTATCAATAGGAATTTTCACAAAATCTGGATCGCCTAAATAAAAGGATCTATCCGCATAAGCACGTCTTTCAGCTTCTGTAATTAATTGAACAGATTTTAAAGAATTATGTCCTAGCGAAGCAATATTAAAAGGTTCAATTGCTTTAAAAATTTGAGCATTGCAAATTCCTCCGCTTGAAGGTGGAGACATTGCAATAATTTTCAAATCTTTATAAGTAAATTCAATAGGGTTTCGCCATTTGGCTTCATATTTTTCTAAATCTTCTTTAGTTATTATTCCACCTAGCTTCTGAACATAATTAACTAGCATTTCTGCAGTTTCACCTTTGTAAAAACCAGCACGACCATTATCTCTAATTCTTTCTAAAGATTTGGCAAGCTTTGGATATTTAATAGTATCATTTTCTTTCCAATCTGCATCAAAAATAATTATTGTGTCGTTAACTTCAGTAAAGTATTGTCTGTATCTAGCTAATCTATTGGCTTGATTTTTAGTTACAATTACACCTTTATATGCTAAATCTATTGCTGGTTGAATTAATTCTGAAAAAGGAAGTGTTCCAAATTTTTCGTGTACTTTAAACAAGCCATCAACAGTTCCAGGAATTCCAATTGCCATTGCACCTAAAATACTTTTTCCTTCAATTATATCCCCATTTTCATCTAAATACATATTTTTAGAAGCCGCTAAAGGTGCTTTTTCTCTATAGTCTAACGCACCCGTTTTACCCTCATTTGTTCTATAAACCATAAAACCGCCACCACCAATATTTCCTGCAAAAGGATAAGCAACTGCTAATGCCAATTCTGTAGCAATCATAGCATCAAAAGCGTTACCTCCTTTTTTTAGAATTTCAACTCCAATTTTTGAAGCTTCTCCTCGGGCTGAAACAACCATTGCACTGTCAGCAACTAATCCAACAATTTTTGAAGGTTTTTCTATCGGTTTTGGTTTACATTGAATTAGTAAAATACTCAAAACTATAATTGACAATAATACTCTCATTTTGATAATAAATAAATTGTTTTTTTATCTGTAAAACTAACTAATTCTTTAAAATATTCAGTGAAATCAGCTTCAAACTCGTTGTAATGAATTTTTAAATCTTCAATGGCTAAATCCATTTGCGAAATTCCTTTGGTTTTTTGATTCATACCATTTAAAACGCGTTCCATTCCGTTTACGGTAGCATAGGTCATTAACCAATTATGTTTTATCATATGTGGTAATAATTTTTGCAGCTCTTCTGGAAATGAATCAACATTTTCTTTTAAAAAATTATATACATTTTTAGCATATAATGACAAAGGAATTTCTGAATATCGTTCCCAATTTTTCGCTAAAAAATGATCATATAGTAAATCTATAATTACACCATCGTAATGACGGTATCTCTTATTTAAGCGATGCATACTTTTTCTAACAATGGGGTGTTTATCCGTAAATGTATCAATTTCTCTATGCAATAGAATTCCAGCTTGAATTTCTTTTGGGTATTTTTTATACTTTTTACCTTTTATAGCATCAGAAATAAAATTTCCAATTAATATATTTTTATTGTCTTTTGAAAGGTATAAATGTGCCAAAAAATTCATAAACTAATTTTAAAACAATGATACAAAAAAAATCCACCATTGGTGGATTTTAATAACTGTTATATTTTTTAACTTCCTGCAAAAGGAGTTCCAAATATTCCTACTGCAAGTTCGGCCCATATTAATAGAAGTAGAAGCACAATAAGAATAATTGCGACAATTCTATAATTGATTTTCTTTGTTTTACGTACAATGAAATCAATTAGTAGGCCAGTTCCAAAAAGTAATATTCCAGCAATTATGAAGTCAGGAAAAGACCATTTTACTTCGTTTGTGAATTGCATTACAAAAAATGGAATGAGCAAAATAGTAACTACAATTAGTAATATAATTGAAAGTCTTTTGTTTTGAGTTGTCATAATTATAACTTTTATGTTTTAATTCAATCGTAAAAAGTAAATTGAAAACGCTAACGTTTCTTCTTTTTTTATAATCTTAAATCCAAATTTTTGATATAACCTAACATTATGTTCTGATGCTACATCAATTATAACTGGTAATTTATTATTTTTAAATTTATTTTTAACTTCTAACATTAATCGAGCAGCAGTTCCGTTTCCTTTACTCTCTTTTATAACTCCCATAATTATTGGTCTAATGTGTTTTTCCTTTAAATAGTTCCTCTTTGCAATGCGTTGTCTTTTTAAAATCTTAAAAACACGGGTAAGCCCAATACAGTTAAATACTAAATTTAAATTTAATAATATTGTTTTAATTGTAATTTTCTCCTTGTGTGGGTATTTTAATAAAATGCATGCTTTGTTGTTATCAGATATAAAAACTTCTCCAAAATAATAGGCTCTTATAAACAGATATTCCATTAATATGTGCATCCGTTCCATTCTTTTTTCATCCTTTTTTACAACAAGGTTTATAGAATTAGCTTCTTTTATAGGAAAAAATGCAGAAACTAATATTTCCGAAACTAATTTTTTGTCTGTGAAATTTGCTTTTCTCAAAAACTTGGTAAAAGTTTAGTTTTTTGTTTAAACAGCGAATTTAGTAAATAATTGCTGACCTAGAAAATCACTTTTTAAGGTTAAAAAGTGAAACAAATTTTTGAAAGTAAGTTTGTTTTAAAAAATAATTCTAACTACCAAGGAAGATTAAGATGTTTTACTTCATGCTGATAAAAATTTTCCAATTTTTTTACAAGCTCTTTTGAAATTGGTTTGTTCACACTTTCTAAATTACTTTTTAGTTGAGCAATTGTAGTATTACCTGGAATTACCGTTGAAACCGCATCATAGGCTAAACAAAAAGATATTGCTGATTGTGCAAGATTGTTTTCTTGGTCTAAAATATTTTTTACTTTTTTTACCAAATTACTCCTTGTAAGAATATCCATTTTAGACCAGCGATTTCTAATGTCGTTAAAGGTACTTTCTTCATTATATTTACCTGAAAGCCAACCAGAATCAAGTGGGATTTTTGCAATAATACCAACTTCTTTTTTTTGAGCTAAGCCAAATGCTAATGCAGTATCTTGATGTAAGATATTAAAAAAAGCTTCAATAACACCGCAGTTTGTAGTTTCCATAAAAAGCTTTATATCCTTATAAGTATCAAGGGAAGCACCATAAGCGTTAATTTTACCTTCATCTATTAAACGTTCAAGAATTTCATAGTGAGGATTGTTATTTCCATCTAGAAATTCAATAGGGGGGTTGTGAATTATAAGAGAATCAATATAATCAACTTGTAATCTTTTTAAACTTCCTTCTAAGGATTCTCGAATGCTGTTGGCACTATAATTTGTTTCTCCAGTTGCAGTATGGCCAAATTTTGTATTAATTACTAGCTTATTTCTATCAAAATTCTTGAGTGCTTTTCCAATTCTTAATTCGCTTGTTCCGTGTCCATAATTTGGTGCAGTATCAAAAAAATTGACTCCTAATTCTATTGATTTATTCACCATATCAATGGCTTCTTTTTCAGACATACTTTTCCAATCAGAACTTTGTCCTAATTGCCAAGCTCCTAATCCAATTTCGGAAACTAATGGCGACTTTTTTATGTATTTATTATATTTCATTTTTATTCTTAAATAGGCAGCATCCAATTAACTGCGGCTTCAATTGTTGAAAAAGGTTTAATTTTTAAATCACGATTGCGTTTTTCACCAAGGAAAGGAAAAACAATTGTTTTTGGATTATTTGTAACTACAGCACATTTAATACCTTTAATACACTCTTGATTATTCATATAATCTAAAACAGTATTAAAACTTTCCATTTTTAAGCTTAGGTCGCACTCTAATAAATTTGTAACCACCCCTTTAATTTTCTTATCAATTAGGAAGATTTTAATTAGATATTCCCATGAGTTAATAATATCGGAAGCATTAGTTTTTCCAATAAACTTTCTTATTAGAATAGATTCTGGATATAGCTCATGGTTTTTATAAATTACATTCATGAAAAATGTATTAAGGGTTGATATTTAATAAGAATTAAAATAAATTGTGCACAACTGGTTAGTATTGGGTTAGTTGTTTGGTTTAACTACAAATTTAACAAATTAAAGTTGTAATTGAAAATCTGTTAGATTTTTTTCGGAAAGTTAATTACAAGCAATTAATTAAATATTGTATTTTTACATAAAAAGAAAGATGAAAAAAATATTTTATAATCTGGTTTTACTATTTTTCTTATTCTCATATACTAGTATTTCATATTCTCAGGAAAGAATTGTGAATGGGATTGTTACAACACTAGAAAATATTGTAGTAGTTAACGCTGAAGTTAAAGTATTAAGCAGTAAAGAAGTAGTGTTAACCGATACCCTTGGAAATTTTAAAATAAGCTGTTTGCTTAAAGACAAAATAAAAATTAGTGCCAATGGTTTTGATTCGCAAAAGGTGAAAATAGATGAAAATACAAAAGAATTATCAATAAATCTTACATTTAAACCAACTGAAAAAAATCTTGAGATAGCTGTTGGATATGGTCATATTAAAGAAAAAGATAAATCTTATGCTATATCAAGTATTAAAAGTGATGATAAGTTTGGGTTCTCGATGTATTCAAATATGGTTGAGGTAATAGTAAATAGCTCACCTTCAATAATTTTGAAAAATGGAGGAATAATAATTCGTGGTGAAAGCTCATTATATGGTTCAAACAGTGCTTTAATAATTTTAGATGGTAAAGAGATAGATATAGCAGAATTATACACTTTACCACCTATGGATGTAAAAAGTGTTGATATTTTAAAAGGTGGATCTGCGGCAATATATGGTTCACGAGGCGCTAATGGTGTAATTATTATTAATACCAAACGAGGAGCGGATTAAAGATTGAAGCACCCAATTTTTATTATTTTTCTCTAATTAAATTGTGACAAGTATTGTGAAAGAGTTTATTTAGCAAATTTTCTCATTTATGATTATTTATCGTTAATGTTACTTTGAAATACTACCAAAAGTCGCTACATTTATTATATTCTGCCTCTTTTAATATTTCAAATCCTAAATCAATAGATTTCTGAAAATCATCACAACCTTTCTGTTTTTCATCCAATCCATAATTTGCTAAACCTCTCAAAAAATAGGCATTTTTATCAGTTGAATCTATTGCAATTGCTTTATTACAATCATAAATAATTCCTTTTAGTCCATATGGGAATCGTGTTGCCGCTCTGTTGATGTATACTTTTGCATTTGAGGAATCTCTTTTAATGTAAACATCAAAGTCCTTTTTTGCTAATTCGTAGTTTTGGAGCGCTAAATACATTCTTCCTCTATGTAAAATATATTTTTTATCATCTGTTTTTTCAATGATGGCATTTAACTGATTTATTTGTTCCTTATGATTAGGTCTAACCCAAAACCCAGATGTAGATTTAATTCTTCCATTACAAAGGTCATCTAACACATCAAAAGAAACAGTATATCCTCTATTATAGACTTTATAAATTCCAGTATTTGGACAAGATTTCCCCTCTTTATCAAAGAATTCAATAGTATCAGATTTTAAGGTATAGTTTGAAATAATATCAATTGAATTATTATCTCCTAAATCCGTTTCCACTGTTCCATTTTCTTTAAAATGGATTTTCATTGGTCCTTGTGGACTCATATGCTTCCATATTCCAATTATTGTTGAATCACTTGGGTGATTGATTTCAATTGAAGTAATTGTTCTGTCTTTTGCCTTTTTTTCGTTACAACTAAATGCGAAAATTATTAAAGTTAGTACAAGAAATAATTTTAATGTTTTCATATTTATCTTTTATTTAAAAACTATTTTTAAATATCTGGCACTCAATCTCAAATTTATAAAATCCTCTATTAAAACTACTATTTTAGATGGTTTTAAAAGTGGTATTTCTTTAGTGGATTTACTTTTTCTTCAATTTTATTTTTACAGCTACCTACTTATTAGTGCAAATAATGATATTAAAATTCTAATTTTCATATTTGATTTATTGTCAATTTCATCTAAAATTACTTGATTTTATATTAATACTTTCTGTAAGTATTAAAAGCATTGAATAATATTTATGCAGCCGTTGACAACAAATTATATAACCATGGTTTATTTAATCCAGCCCTTTTTAACGGCTCTTTTACTGTAGAGATATAGAAATATTGCTATTATTATAACTACAGCAGGGATGATAATTGAAATTATAATTGAAGTTTTTTCAATATCAAAAATAATGAGCCAGTACAATTCAATAAAAACTAAAGCAATTAAGGCTATTGCAAAAAATTTCGTTGCAATTTTTTTTCTCATAAATAGCATAAAGCTACCCAATATTTCAGAAAATAAGGATACTATAAATATAATTGCATACCAAAAAGGTATCGACTGTATTTTTTCAAATTCTTCTGCAGTTGAGTTTTCTTGAAGAAAACTTATCTCAAAAGAGCTTAAGTAAATCTCAATTATATTCCATAAAAGAGCACAAGTAGTAATGACCCAAAAGGATATTGGAGGTTTGGTTTTTATACTCATAATTAAAAGAAGAATTTAATTTGTTATAAATATAGGTAAATTCAGACGCATTTTAAAATATCAAGTTTTTAGTTAATTGGATTTTAATTTTATACATAATGTTTAAAATTATGCAGCCTTTATTCAGGACGGGTCATTATAAAGAGTTGTAATCCTCTTGTTTTTGTTTTGTTATACTTGCTACTAACGGTTTTGTATAAGAGGAGTAGAGGATTAAAATGCGCTTACTTTTCGGATAGCAAGATACTTAATTAAAACAAAAAACGGTCTGAGTATACTCCCAAACCGCTATTGCTTTTATACCTTGTTGTAAGTAGTTTTTAATTGAGCTCTTTCAATAAAGTTTTAGCTGCAAGTTTTCCTAATTCATTTGAGGCTAAAGGACTTGCGCCAGTTATAAGTTTTCTGTCTAAACAGACAGTATTATCAGATTCGGTATTTACAATGATAGCACCTAGGTTTTTGAGTCTTTCGCTTACACCGTTTTTCATTTGTCCTGGTAAATATCCGATCATTGGAGTCATTTCATCCACAGCATCTGGAAATACTGCCATTTTGTATCCATTGTAGAGAAATTTTTGATTATCCAGCGTGGTAGATAATAATGCTCCTGGTCCATGACAAAGCGTAATGGTGAACAAATCACTTTGATGTGCCCAATTCAATACCTTGCTTACGTTTTTATCTTCTGGAATACCAATCATTGCACCATGTCCGCCTGGCACAAATACAGCAGCATAAGAACTATCATTGGCAAATGAATTAGTGATAAAGTCGGTCAACTTTCGCGGTTGCTCAAAATTCGATTTGTACTCATTGTAAATAGCTTTCACATTCTCGTCTTCATTAGGGAAGGCCCACATTTCGAATACAACAGGTTTACCAGTAGGAGTTACGATTTCAAAATCGAATCCTGCATTTTTAAGGTGTAACATAGGCACAAGTGCTTCTACTGGGTGGTTTCCCGTAGAGAACATTTTACCATTTTTCATTTCCAAGTTTTTTTCTTCAGTGAAGATTACCAAAATCTTTGATTTTTCTCCTTGGTATTTGGTGTATTGAATGTCTTCAAAATCTGTTACAGAAACTGTTCCTAAATTCAGCGCTAAACTTGACGGACTATACGAACCATCATCTTCTAGTGTAGGTCGTGACATAAAGTAGATTACTATGAATGCAAGTGCAATTACACTCGCTAGTCCAATTAATATTTTTTTTACCATAATTTTAAATTTTTCGATTTGATTTAGAATATTATTTAACTGATTTTTATTACAATTTTTCCCTTTGCTCTTCCTGACGCAAGGTGTGTGAACGCTTCAATGCTATCTGAGAATGGATAAACTTTATCAATGATTGGTTTGATCTTTTCATCTTCAACCAATGATTTTATTTCATTTAAATGTGCACCATTTGGATGCATGAAGATGAATTTGTACTCAGCGTTTTTTTCACTGCTTGCTTTGGCCAATTCGGCTGGTAATTTATAATCGGCCATGCCGAACATTTTAGCACTCGCTACATCCAAAGGACCAACAACACTAACCACTATTCCACCTGTTTTGACAACTTCAAAAGATTCTAGCGAATAGCTTTGACCAAGTGTATCAAAAACGATATCTACATCTTTGACTATGCTTTTATAATCTTCCGTTTTGTAGTCAATTATTCTATCTGCGCCCAGCTCTTTAACCCATTCTAAGTTGCTTGTACTAGTTGTAGTATAAACATAAGCTCCTTTTGCTTTGGCATACTGAATAGCAAAACTTCCAACACCACCAGAACCAGCATGAATAAGAACTTTATCGTTCTCTTTTATACCTGCGTACTCCAAAGAGTGTAAAGCAGTAAGTCCTGTTAATGGTAAACTTGCTGCTTCTTCGAAAGAAATGTTACCAGGTTTTTTTGAAACAGCTTCACTAGTTACAGCAACAAATTCAGCCAATGTGCCCATTTGTTCTTGCGGAACTCTTGAATAAACCAAGTCTCCAATTTCAAAATTACTTACTTCATTTCCTGTTTCTACAACAATTCCACTTACGTCATAAGCAGAAGTGCTTGGCAATGGTATTGGGAGCATACCTTGGAGGTTTCCAAGAATAATACTCTTGTCTATAGGGTTAATGGCAGCAGCCTTAACTTCAATAAGTACATCATTTGCTTGAACTGTCGGTTTGCTAACTTCATTAAAGGATAGACTATCTTTAATCTCGCCGTATTTTATTATTTGTAATGCTTTCATATCTCTTTCGATTTATTTGGTTCTTAATTCGATACAAATGTAGAATGAGTAATTCGAGAAAAATTTACCCTATGGTAAGAAAGCTATTTTTTTACTTTTTCTACTCTAATACGACTCAAGCTTTGTTGGGTGATGCCTAGATAAGATGCGATATGAAAATTTCGCGTATGCTGCTCTATGTCGGGGTATTGCTTTAAGAATAAATCATACCTCTCGGCAGCACTTAATTGTAGTTGATTCAAGATACGCTTTTGCAAACTAACTACATGACGTTCTAAATTATGTCTTTGATAAGATTCAAATTCAGGAAAACGTGAATGAATTCCATCCAATTCTTTGGCGTTGAATTCAATAACTTGCGATTCGATAAGACATTCTACTGTTAATGTTGCAAGTTCATTAGTGTGAATAGCTATGTAATCGCTTATCCACCAATCTTTAATAGCAAACAGTAAGGTGTGTTCCTTTCCGTTTTTATCAATACAGTAAGATCTTAGGCAACCTGATATGACAAAGAATGTCTTCTTTACAATTTGTCCTTGGCGAATTAAAACTTCTCCTTTAGAAAGTGTTTTTTCTTTCGATATGGAATAAAGAAATTCTTCAGCCTCAGGTCTTAAGTGCAGTCTTTTTTTTATTTTATTGATTAAATCTTCCAATTCTTAATTATAATGGTTTTACTTACAACTTGTTATATCCAAACTAATTCAACTGTTTATGGGTTTATTTTTCATGATAAACCAACTTTTTAATACTGAAAATAGTTTTGTTTAATGAATTAATTTGCAATTTTTAATAAGAATCTAATTTACAAAATTTCTAAATTAGAAAGGTATAAATTATTTGGTTAATATTTAAAGTTTTGTTTAAGCCTAATATTTTAATTATAGGTTATAAAAAAAGCTCCCCAAATGGAGAGCTTTCAAATTTTATAAATATTTTAAGTCTAAAATTACTAGTTATTAAGCATAACAGGCATTACCAACATGGTAATAAATTCACCTTCTTCAATACCATCAATTGGTGTTAAAATTCCTGCTCTGTTTGGTAAACTCATTTCAATCAACACTTCATTTGAACTTAAATTACTTAACATTTCAGTTAAAAAACGAGAATTAAAACCAATTTGCATATCGTCTCCTTGGTATTCACAAACTAAACGCTCTTCAGCTTTGTTAGAGTAATCTATATCTTCAGCAGAAATGTTTAATTCTGTTCCTGCCATTTTAAGTCTAATTTGGTGTGTGGTTTTACTTGAGAAAATAGAAACACGTCTCACAGAATTTAAAAATGTACCTCTGTCAACCGTTAATTTATTTGGATTTTCCTTTGGAATTACAGCATCGTAATTTGGATATTTTCCATCAATTAACCTACAAACTAAAATCACATTATCAAAAGTAAATTTTGCATTCGCATCGTTATATTCAATAGTTACATCGCTATCTACATTTCCTAATATTCCTTTTAATAAATTAAGTGGTTTTTTAGGCATAATAAACTCTGCTGCATCATTTGCAACAACATCAGTTCTAGAGTATTTAACCAATTTATGAGCATCTGTTGCAACAAAAGTCAAGCTGTCTGTAGCAAATTGAAAAAATACACCACTCATTACAGGTCTTAAATCATCGTTACCAGCAGCAAAAATTGTTTTAGCAATTGCGGTAGCTAAAACACTACTAGGAATTACTGTGCTACTTGGAGATTGTATAGAAACCGCCTTTGGAAATTCACTTCCATCAAAATAAGCCATATCATATTTACCGTGACTAGAACTAATTTCAATAGTATTATTATCTTCTGTTTTAAACGTTAAAGGCTGATTTGGAAATGTTTTTAAAGTATCCAATAACAAACGTGCTGAAACTGCTACAGAACCATCAGAATCCGATTCAACTTCTATTGTTGTACTCATTGTGGTTTCTAAATCGGAAGCAGATATTTTTAATTCGTTTTGCTTTAATTCGAATAAGAAATTATCTAAAATAGGTAATGTATTGCTACTGTTAATAACTCCGCCTAAAACTTGAAGTTGTCTTAATAATTGGCTACTTGATACTATAAATTTCATTTAAGATTATTTTAATGGAATAAGTTACAAATATATTCTAAATAAATTGTTTTAAAAAAGTTATTTATTAACAGTTAGAAACATAAAAAGCAACTTAAAAGCTACATTTATAACGTATTATAAATTGAAATTTATAAAAGTTATAATTATGTTAATATAGATGTCCAAAATCCTAAACCTATTAATTAAATTTTATATTTGTTTTTCTACTTTTTAACCAAACTTTATGAAAAAAATAGTTGTTTTTCTATTCTTATCCATTTTTTGCAATTTTTTAATTTTTTCTCAAGCACCTAAAAAACCAAATTCAGCTGAAATTTATGAAGCAATTCAAAAGCTTAATTTTTTGGGTTCAGTACTTTATATTGCGGCACATCCAGATGATGAAAATACCAGATTAATTTCCTATTTTTCTAATGACGTTAAAGCACGAACAGCTTATTTAAGTTTGACAAGGGGAGATGGAGGTCAAAATTTAATTGGTCCAGAAATAAGAGAGTTATTAGGAGTAATTAGAACACAAGAATTATTAGCTGCACGTAAAATTGATGGTGGTGAGCAGTTTTTTACCAGAGCCAATGACTTTGGTTACTCTAAACATCCTGATGAAACCATGGAAATTTGGAATAAAGAAGAAGTTTTAAAAGATGTTGTTGCAGTAATAAGAAAATTTAAACCAGATGTAATTGTTAACAGATTTAACCACAGAACTCCGGGTTCAACACACGGTCATCATACATCATCAGCGATGTTAGGTTTTGAAGCCTTCGATTTATCAGCTGATACTAATTATAAAACATATTTAAATAATGATACTGTTTGGCAATCAAAAAGGTTGTTTTTTAATACTTCTTGGTGGTTTTATGGAAGTCAGGAAAATTTTGATAATGCCGATAAAACCAATTTAATTGAATTAGAAATTGGAACTTTTTATAAGCATAAAGGATTGTCTAATAGCGAAATAGCTTCTTTAAGTAGAAGTAGTCATCAATCTCAAGGATTTGGAAGTACTGGTTCACGAGGAAACCAAACTGAGTATTTAGAGTTTTTAAAAGGAGATTTTCCACAGAATAAAAATGTTTTTGACGGAATAGACACTTCTTGGAATAGAGTTGAGGGAGGAAAAGCTATTAATAATATTTTAACTAAAGTAGAGCAGGAGTATAATTTTAAAAACCCAGCTGCTAGTATTAATGGATTGGTTGAGGCTTATAAATTAATTCAGAATTTAAAAGATGAACATTGGAAACAGCTTAAGGCAGAAGAAATAAAAAATATAATTGCAGCTTGTGCTGGATTGTATTTAGAAGTTGTTGCTAATAACTCATCCACAACACCAAACTCTGAAAACACCATTAATTTTGAAGCTATAAACAGAAGTAATCAAAGTATTATTTTAAAAGCGGTTTCTATAAATTCGTTGAATATTTCAGAAGAAAAAAATCTAGAATTAAAGGAGAATAATGCTCAAGAATTTTCGCTGAATGTGGTAATTCCTTCTGAAATTAATTTCACATTTCCTTATTGGTTACATAAAAAAGGAACATTGGGAATGTATAAAGTTGAAAACGAAGATTTAATTAGTTTACCAGAAACTCCAAAGGAAATAAAAGCTGATTTTCTGATAGATTTTAATGGTTATGCAATTCCTTTTTCTAAGGAAGTTGTTTATAAATATAACGATCCGGTGAAAGGAGAAGTTTATAAACCTTTTGAAATTTTACCTGAAGTTTCGGCATCATTTAATGAAAAAGTACATATTTTTTCAAATGAAAATTCACAAATTATAGCCATAAAAGTAAAAGCCATAAAAGATAATTTAGCAGGGAAAATTAGTTTATGTATTCCTGATAACTGGAAAGTTTCTCCGGAAAACTTCAACTTCAAATTAACTCAAAAAGGAGAGGAGCAAAC
>Ga0102815_10000846_pt1 | contig 19726 bp, 14 predicted proteins | sample ColrivemetaGS759_FD_79113 | JGI IMG/M metagenome (GOLD analysis project Ga0102815, IMG submission 79113) | Estuarine microbial communities from the Columbia River estuary - Ebb tide ETM metaG S.759 | ecosystem: Environmental > Aquatic > Marine > Intertidal zone > Estuary | place: USA: Columbia...
CGAGAAGGAGCTCGAGCTGGATCGGGACCGCTGCAACGTGAACGGGGGCGCCATCAGCCTCGGTCACCCGCTCGGCGCCACGGGCACCCGCCTGGTGCTGACGCTCCTCTATCAGCTGCGCCGTTCGGGTAAGAGGTTCGGCGTGGCCTCCGCCTGCATCGGCGGCGGCCAGGGGATCGCGATCCTCGTCGAGAACCCCGCTGCCTGATCCCTGCCCTGTTCCTGCCCCTGCACTGGCCGCGCACCCACGCGGCAATGACCTCGTGCCCCGGGCCCGCCGTTGCGGGCCCGGCCACGAGGCGAGGATGACCCAAGAATGAACGAGCTGATCCACGAGAACGAGGCTGGCGAGCGCGTCGTGCGCCTCTCGCCCGGCAAGCGCGTGCTCTTCCTGACCAAGGACCTCGAGCTCATCCGCAAGCAATTGCGCGGCGAGGTCGACCTGTCCATGGCAGACGTGGACCCCGCGGATCTGCTCGATGACATCAACACGGACACCATGACCCCCGCGTGGGTCTGCTTCCGGCACCGGCCCGAGGACATCGCCCTTGACGCCTACGCTGGCCTGCTCGACGAGAGCGGCGAGCGCGTCTTCGGGACCCGCGCCCTCATGGACGGCGGCTTCGAGGTCATCGTCAGCGGCAAGCGCAAGGGGACCGGGTCCTCCCGGGAGACCGCCCCCCAGTGCGAGAAGTGGTCCGGCATCGGGCTGGTGATCGCGCACTCGTTCGCGCCCATCCACGAGCGGAACAACCTCAACCTCGGCCAGCTGATGGGGGGGTACGACATCATCGAGCGCCTCCAGGCGGGCGAGGATGTGCCCCTCGAGGCCCTGTCCGGCAAGTACGACCCGATCACTCGCATCATGAAGGAGTCGGGGGGGCTGTTCCCCTTCGCCAAGAAGTACGCCTCCGGCGAGGTCGAGGTCCCGGTCCCGACGACCGCGGCGCGCCCCATGAACATGGGCGAGAAGATCCTCGCCTCCAAGGTCGTCGGCGCCGAGGGCGCGGTCTCGCTGCAGCCCGGAGACGTCTGCCTCGTCAAGGTCGACGGCGGCTACAGCCACGAGTTCACCACGGCTCAGGTCCACCACTTCCTGGAGCAGGAGTACGGCGCGGACTACGAGGTCCAGAATCCCTCCAAGTTCGCGATCTTCGAGGACCACCTGCTCTACGCCACAGGCGTGGAGCGGATGAAGCCGTTCACCGCTGACATCGAGACCCTGCGGCGCCTCCAGAACGAGTTCCAGGCCCACACGGGCGTGCGCGACTACTCCGCCGTGGATGGGATCTCGCCTGGCATCTGCCACCAGGTCGCGCGGGAGGAGTTCGTGGATCCCGGCGACTTCATCCAGGCCACCGACAGCCACACCTGCATGGGTGGGGGGAGCAACGCGCTGACCTACGGGGTCGGGGCGACGGAGTACGCCGGGCTGATCTCTGCGGGCTTTACCTTTGTGAAGGTCCCCGAGTCCATCCGGTTCGAGCTCGTCGGCGAGCTGGATCCTGGGTGCACAGCAAAGGACGTGATGCTCCACATCCTCGACACCTACGCCAAGCGCGAGGACACCCTGGATCGGATCATGGAGTTCGGGGGGCCGGGCCTCGCGACCCTCTCCCCCGACGAGCGCGCGACGCTCTGCAACATGGCCACGGAGTGCTCGGCGAAGTCGGGCATCTGCGAGGGCGACCGGATCCTCGCGGAGTGGCTGTCGCCGCGCCGCGGCGGGAAGGCCGTGGAGGCGATCGAGGCGGACTTCGTCGCGCCCGACGCGGGCGCGGAGTACGCCGGCGGCGTCCATACGGTCGACCTCTCCGGGCTGAAGCCCATGGTCGCAGAGCCTGGGGACCCGACCTACGGCAAGGACATCGCGGACCTCGGTGACGTCAAGATCGACATCGCCTACGCGGGCTCCTGCACCGCCGGCAAGGCCGACGACTTCGAGTTCTACGCTGCGGTCCTCAAGGACGCGCTGGACGCGGGCCGCAAGGTCGCTGACGGGGTCACCATGGTCGTCCAGTACGGCTCGACCGCTGTCCGAGACCACGCCCTCGAGCGTGGCTTCGACGCGGTCTTCCGCGAGGCCGGCGTGGAGGTCATCTCCCCTGGTTGCGGCGCCTGCATCGGCTGCGGCCCGGGCGTGTCGGACACGGCCGAGCAGGTCTCGGTCAGCGCCATCAACCGGAACTTCCGGGGCCGGAGCGGCCCTGGCCAGCTCTACCTCGCCTCCCCGCTCACGGTCGCCGCCAGCGCGATCGAGGGGCGGATTGTTGCTTACACCCCGGGGATGTTCCGATCCCCGGTCCCGACCGCCTGAGCGGTCTCACCTGATTGGTCGCCCGTACGCGGGCCCACCCCCACGGTTCCATGAGCCAATACGACATCACGATCATCGGCGGCGACGGCATCGGCCCCGAGGTCACCAAGGAGGCCTTCAAGGTCGCCGACACCGCGGCCGACGTCTTCGGCTTCTCCCTGAAGAAGAACGAGCTGCCCATCGGCAGCGACTACTTCCTTGAGCACGGTGAGGCCTTCCCCGACGCCATGTTCGAGGAGGCCAAGCAGTCCGGCGCCATCTACCTCGGCGCCATCGGCGACCCCCGGTGCGAGCCCGGCAAGGTGGAGTACGGCGTCATCGCGCGCTGCCGCTTTGACCTCGACCTCTACGTGAACCTGCGCCCGGTCAAGCTCCTCCAGGAGAGCCTCTGCCCGCTCAAGGGCAAGGGGCCGGATGACGTGGACATGCTCATCGTCCGCGAGAACACCGAGGATGCCTACACCGGCATGCACGGCTTCGCCCACAAGGGCCAGCCCCTCGAGGTCGCGACCCAGACCATGGTCTACACGCGCGAGGGCGTCGAGCGGGCGATCCGCTACGCCTTCCACCTCGCCGAGACCCGGGAACGCCCGGCTGGCCGCGAGGCCCAGGTGACCCTCATCGATAAGGCGAACGCCATCCGCGCCCACGACCTGTGGCAGCGGACCTTCGCCGAGGTCGCCAAGGAGCACCCGAACATCAAGACGGACCACGCCTACATCGACGCGGCGTGCATGTGGATGGTCAAGAACCCCGAGTGGTTCGACGTCGCGGTCACCCCGAACCTCTTCGGAGACATCATCACCGACCTCGGCGCGATGATTCAGGGCGGCATGGGCATGGCCGCGAGTGGAAACATCCACCCCGGCCGTGTCAGCCTCTTCGAGCCGATCCACGGCTCGGCTCCCAAGTACGCAGGCAAGAACGTCGCGAGTCCCCTCGCCGCGATCATGGCGGCGGGGATGATGCTCGACTACCTCGGCGAGAAGACCGCCGCCGCGGCGATCGATCGCTCCATCGCGGACCTCTTCGCCAACGGCCGCCTGAAGGGCGCCGGGACCGGCATGCACCCCACGAACGAGGTGGGGGACCTGGTCGCCGCCGAGCTCAAGAAGCTGGCCGCCAGCGTCTGACCCGGGCGCGGACCTGTCGGCAGGTCGCGCAATGAGGAGCGGCCGCGCAGATTCAGGATCTGCGCGGCCGCTCTTCGTTGGGTCGTGGCCCCCCCAGGGAGGGCCGAGAGTGCTTGAGAGGGCGCCCCCTTGCGTGCGGGGGGAGCCCTCTCGCGCCGCCGCTTACGGCTGACGTCGCGCGCGGAAGACCTCCGTTCGGGCCTCGAGGGCGAGGCCGTGGATCGACGCGGTCAGGGTGGCGTCCTCGACCCAGTCATCCTCGTGGGCAGTGTCAGACTCTCCGGCTTGACCGTCCATATGGAGGATGATCGAGTCGAGATGCCAGGCGGCGAATTCGAGGATCCCTGCGGCCTTGGCCAGGTCGGCCTCGGCCTTGGCGCTCTCGAACGTCAACTGGGCGCTGGCGGCTGCGTGGACGGCGCTCTCCTGGAAGAGTGAGTGCTTCCACGACTCGCTGGGGATCTGCTCCAACTGCCCCTTGAGGGATGCCAAGGCCGCGGCTGCCGGCGCGTAGTCGACGGCCGGATTCGCCTGGCTGGAGGAGGGGGCGGGTGTGCCGGACACGTTGGCCAGGCCCACTGCCAGAGCGAGGGCCCCGGCGGCGATCGTCTTGGTTTGGTTCTTCATATGGCTCAGAGCTCGAGGCTGTCGATTAGCAGGTTGATGTCATTGAGGGTGGCCGCCACGGCAGAGGACATCTCGGCCTGGGCGTTCGGGTCGTTCACGTGGCCCGTGGTGTTGAGGTAGTTGAAGATCCGTCCGTAGAGTGCCGCGCTCTCCCCAAGGAGGTTCTTCGCGACGCTCGTGTCGATCTCAGGCTCCGCGAGGACGGCCAGGCGCCCCGCTGATTGCGCGGCGACGAGGAGTGCACCCTGGACGTATGCTCCGAGGGTGAAGACCGCTGGATCAACCTCTGACAGGACCTTGGAGAGCTCCAGGGACTGGCTCTTGAGCGGCGAGAGAATGTAGTAGTCCCCCAGATCCGTCATCGGCCCATTGAGGGTGAAGGTCTCGGTCTCTTGCGGCTCGAAGGTCTCGCTGAAGACCGGATCGAAGGGCACGCCCAGGATCCAGTAGCTGTTCACGAAGAAGCTGAAGCGGAGCTTGAGCGGGTCGTCCGCGGGACCGCGGAGCTGCAGGTCTCCGCTGCTGTCGGTGCGGCCCCAGTCCATCACCTTTCCGTCGGAGACTCGAACCAGCTGCACGAAGGCGTTCGCCATGGGCGAGGCATACCCGCCAGCGGACTCCGCTGAGGTCAGGGCGCGGAACTCCACGATCGGAGCCTTCCCCAGCTGGAGGTCGCCCAGGTCGACTTGCTCGCCGAGGCCGAAGGTCCGCTCGTCTGTGAAGCGCTTGCGGAACCAGCCCTGGTTCCAGAAGCGCGTCCAGAAGATGAGCCGGGTCTGGGTGGCGAGCTTGGTAAAGAACTCACCCGATGCGTTCGCCCGGCCCCAGCCGATGTGCCACCTGGGGTTGCGGTCCATGCGCCGGGCGCGGAAGGAGACTGTGCGGTCATCGATGGCCTCACCGAAGGCATCGACAACCCGTCCGCTGCCGTAGGCGGCGGCGCTGATCTCGATGTCTCCTACGGGGTTCGCTCCAGATCCGGCGGCGGCGCTGAGCTCCTGGTTCCGGAGCACGTCCGGCAGGTAGGGCTGCGATCGCCGTGGCCGAACCACGAACGAGGTGGTGAACTCGAACTCCGGGTCGTGCTTGACCCCAAGCGCGTGGAACTCCCCGTTCGCGTTGGTCACGCTGTCACCCAGGTAGCGCCGACCGCCGTGGGTCGTGACGCGGATCCCGGCCAGGGGGCCCGTCGTCCCGTCGGGCCGCAGCCCGGTCACCCGGCCGCTCGCGATGGTGCCGAGCTGGGTGAAGACCTCGATAGGCTGAAGCGGGCCGCCCGACTCACGGGTGCGTTCCGATTCGATCGTGGTGTGAGCCCGAAAGTGATCCGGGATGATCGGGTTCGGGTTGGAGGGCGAGACGCGCGGCGGGTAATTCCGAAGGGTGTAGACCGGACGCAGCAACGTCTTGACCCAGCCCCCGCTGTCGGACGACCGTCGAGGCCAGCCACCGACGACCCGGACGCCTTCGACGCCGTCGCCGGTCTCCTTGCTGACCACCTGCACCTCGGCCGGATAGCCTCGCGTCAGGACGACCGGGCCGCGGCTGTGGAGGCCATCGGCGGGCAGCACGTTGTGCCAGTGCCACGAGGGCAGGAACGTCGACTCCCGGTCCAAGGGGAGGACGAGCAGGTGATAGCGGTCGGCCGTCGGGACCGTGTAGGTCCCGGTCTCGGTGATGGTCCGCTGCCAGCCCATCCGGCTCCGGGTCAGGACCCGCATCGGTTCGGTGATCAGTTCTCCGTCGAGCCCTCGGATCTCTCCGCTGGCCGTCAATCGCCCGTTGAGGGTGACCGAGAGCGCGCTCGTGTCCGAGGCCCCGTTCAAGCGCAACACCTTGCGCTCCAGCGCCGAGCCGTGCGACCGGTCCCAGATGCGAATCTTGTTGATGCCGGAGGGCGCGACCTGAACGGTCACGTTGCCGAGGTGATCAGTTCGACGGCCACCGAGCCAGGTCCCGTCGCTCGTCCGCGCGCGGACCTCGACGTTCGGGAGCGCCGCGCCTGTGCTATCTGCAACCGCGACGTCGACGCTGCGACCACGGTCGAGAGTGACCTCCTGCTCGCCCGCAGCGCGGCCCGTCAGGTTCCATAGGTTCCTTCCGACGAAGGCCTGATCCACCGGACGGATCACCAGGTGATAGGACGACGGGACCGTCGCGGCCAGCGTTCCGGAGTTGGTGTAGCCCAGGAACATCCAGGTGCGGGTTGCGACAGCGTAGGACCAGACCTTGGCCCGCAGCGGATCACCTGCAGCGTCCTCGGTGCGGAGCTCGAGCGGGACACCGTCCAGCAGGGTGAGGTCTCGCAGCTGCGTGCCTGACGCGCCTCGCTTCCAGACGCGCCCCGGGACGCGCTCCTTGCTCGGGTCGTAGGCCCGGACGTTGGTGTGGCGGTCACCCGCGAGGATGCTGTACGAGCCGGAAGCGTCGGTCTGCTTCAGCCCGTTCCAGTGCCACCCGTTGGAGTAGGACCAGGCGCTCACGGTCATGCCCTCAAGGGGCTGGAGGCTTGAGGAGAAGACCCTGCCAGCGGTCGAGGTTCCGGTGTCGAGCGTGAAGAGCTGCGCGGTTCCCGACGTCGAGAGGCGGCGGCGGAATCGCCAGGAGGGGAGGTATCCCTGGCCAGAGGCGTCCGCGACGAGGTGCGCATACCTCGGCGCGATCAGCGCCGCGGTGCCATCCGCTCCCGTGAGGGCCACGTCGATGACGCCGATCCCGTTGAGGCGGTGAGCCCCCGCGGTGTAGGCGGCGACCTCTGCTCCCTCGACGGGGTTTCCTTGACGATCCCTCACGGTGACGGAGACCGGTGCGCCGCGCCGCAGGAGGAAAGTCTCCGCCTGGCTGATCTGGAGATCCTGATCGAAGAGCCACTGGCCCGCGAGGTCGCTCCCCTCGGGCGGCTTGGCGAAGAGATGGACCGACGCCGGCAGGTCGTCGACTTGGAAGAGCCCGTTCGCGTCGACCTCAATGAGCTCGATGAGGTCCAGGGACGTGGAGTCGAAGGCCGCCACGGACGCGCCGGTCACCGGCGCACCTTGCAGGGTGGTCACCGCTCCAGCGGCCGTCCATGTGGACTGCGCCGGAACAACGGCAGGCGAGAGCCCGGCGGTGAGACTGATCAGAAGTGTGGATAGGTTCATTGCTGCTCGGGAAGTGAGCGAAGGAAAAAAAGACGGGTAGAAAGACCGGTCGCGGCAGCTGTGCAGCCCCTCGGTGCCAGGTCGTCTTGCGGCGAGGAGCTGGCCGTAGGTCAGCAGTGGTGGGCGGCCCGCTCAGCTGAGCGGAATTGGGCCGGGATCAGCGGTCCTGCGCGGCCTCGTTGAAGGCGCGCAGCATCCGCAGGGAGCCCTGGGCGCGGATCAACTCCATCTCGAGCTGGGCGTCGTCGAAGCTCTCCTCCTCGAGGTGTCGGTCGAGCTCTTCGATGCGCTCTGCGTCCGCGGGCGAGCGTTCGTCGAGGTCATCGGCCGCCAGGCCTGCGAGCTCGAAGCGCCGCTCCCTGTCCTCCAGGGCCTCGAGGGCCTGGAGCGAGAGGTCGGAGAGCTCGACGTCCTCGGCGGACGATGCGGGCTCCGCCGCCGCGCGGTTCTGGCTCGAGCTGACCGCATCCAGGGTCGGCGGCAGACGGGTATCGCTAGGGCCGTCTCCGGGGAGGGGCGTGAGCATGGCGGCCTCCTCGGCTCTCCCGGGCAGCTCCCCTCGGCGAGGGTCAATATCCCCCCTCAGGGTGGAGAGCCCGTAGAGACAGAGCCCCCCAAGGAGGGTCACGGCCCCTGCGAGCGCGTAGCGGGGGATACCGCCCGCCGGCTCAGGTGACTCGGGCGTCAGGTCAGGTCTTGATTCGTCATGCATGGGGATAATTCCTCCTGTGGCTAAAGTGCGCGGGAAAATTACTCGCGGTGCGGTTGTTGGGAAGGGCTCTCTTGCCAGAAGGCTGTGCATCGATCGCGGATTGAGACTCCCTTGCTCGGTGCGAGCCATTGCGGGGCTACGTCGCCTGCGTCCGGGATCCGGACCAGGTTTCGCCGCTTTCTTCCGCTGTGGCGACGCCTCGGAGCGCCGTTTTGTCCGCGACCGCACGGCGAGAATCCGAGGAAGTCGACGGTGTCCGGCGACTTCGGGGAATCAGTACCTTTCCTAGGGGCCCGCCTGTTTCAGCCTGGGCTCAGTGGGTGGCGAAGCCCGCCCGATGCCGCCCTTGGAGGGTTCGGCGCCTGTGCAAGTCTCGGCGGGATCGGGCGGTCTGCCCCGCGCAACAGGCCGCTTCCCGACCCCGCCGATCTTCGAGTAGGGTGCGACAGCATGGACGCCAACACGCGACTGATCGACCGCCGAACCTTGCTCGCCGCGGGGGCATCATTGGCGGTCGTCCCCCTGGCGAGCGCCCGACCCGGACGATCGCTCGGACCAGTGCGCGTGGGGGTGATCGGGATCGGGATCCGGGGGCGGAACCTGTTGAGCCGTAGCCTGATCGGGAAGGATGGGGTCCTCGTCACGGCGGTGTGTGACGTCGACCGGACCCGCCGCCTCGACGCGAAGCGCCGGGTGGACGAGGTTCACGGGCTCGACTGCGTCGCCACAGACCGACACGAGGACGTGCTGGCGCGGGACGACGTGGACGCCGTCCTCATCGCGACGCCGGACCACTGGCACACCCACCAGATCATCGACGCCTGCGTGGCGGGCAAGGACGTCTATTGCGAGAAGCCGTTGACGCTCACCCTCAGAGAGTCACAGCTGGTCATCGCCGCCGCCCGCAAACATGAGGTCGTGTTCCAGACCGGGAGCCAGCAGCGGACCGAGTTCGGGCAGCGGTTCGTGCGCGCCGCTGAGGCCGTTCGGGCGGGTCGGATCGGCAAGGTCTTGAGCGTGCACGTCGGCGTGGGGGACGCGCCGGTGTGGTGCGATCTCCCAGGCGAGGCTCTGGAGCCGGGGCTCGACTGGGACCGATGGCTCGGGCCGGCACCGGAGCGTGAGTACAACGAGATCCTCAGCCCCCGGGGCGTGCACGGCCACTACCCGAAGTGGCGGTCCTACCGGGAGTATGCGGGCGGCGGACTCGCTGACATGGGGGCGCATCACTTCGACATCGCCCAGTGGGCGCTCGGCATGGACCGGTCGGGTCCGGTGCAGGTGATCCCTCCCTCGGACCCGACCTCCAAGCGCGGCGCGGCCCTCGTCTATGAGGACGGCGTGCGGCTCATCCATGGCGGCCCCAGCGGCGCGACCTTCATCGGAGAGCAGGGCATGATCGCCGTGGACCGCGGCCGCATCTCTAGCGAGCCCGCGGGTGCGCTGGAGTGGGAGGCGGCGGACGCAGAGCGCCTCCCGCGGCACGACGGGCACGTGGTCAACTGGCTCCAGTGCATCCGCGACCGGAGCACCCCGATCTGCGACGTGGAGGTCGGCGCGCGCAGCGCAGCGATCTGCCACCTCATGAACATCGCGTACTGGCACCGCAAGGAGCTCACCTGGGACCCCGAGGCCTGGCGCTTCGAGGAGGAGGGCGCCAACGCCTGGGTCGACTACTCTCGCCGATCGGGCTACGGCCTCCCGGGCTTCTGAGCGGCCGCCGGCCAGCGGCCGGGTCAGGGCGCGAGGCCGTCGATGACCCGGTCGAGGTCTCCGGCCGCGGTGTCGGCGTCGAAGGGCATCACCGCGTCCCTGGCGGCGCGGCGGCGTGACGTGGAGCGCACGGGTCCGGGGTCACGGGCGAGTGCGACGAGGCGCCCCGCGAGGTCGGACGGACCCTGGAGGAGGCCGGTCAGGGTGTCGGCGCCTTCGTAGCCCGAGAGGAGCGCAGGGTAGTTGAGGCGGTCCGGCGCGAGGGGAGAGCCGCCGGCGGCCATGGCCTCGGTGAACGCGACGCCGAAGAACTCGTGGCGCGCGGTCGAGGCGACAACGTCGCAGCGGCCGAGGATCTCGAGGTATCTGGAGCGATCCTCCACGTGCCCGGAGTTTCGCAGCCAGGGGCACATGAGGTCCAGCGCCTCGGTGGCCTGGGGGCCGGCCTTCGCCGGGTGTCCTCCGAGCAGCTCGACCTCGAAGTCCGCCCCCTGGGAGGCCGCGCGGGTCAGCGCGTGCGCGAAGGCCAGGGGGTCCTTGTCGGGCTCGAGGCGGTGGGGGAAGGCGATCCGGAGCGGACCGTCCCCGCCCGGGCCGAGGGGGACGGACGAGAGCTCGGGCATGGGAGGCACCACCGTGGCCGCGTCGAGTGCGCTCGCGAGCTCGGCCCGGGGCGTCGGGCGAGGCAGGCGCCGGAGGACCTCGTCCGCAGCCCCGCGGAACTCCTCCAAGTGGAACCTGGAGTTGAAGACCACCTGGTCGGCTCGGACCGCGCTGAGGATGTTGCTGAACCCGTAGGTCAGGTCCCGACCGGCCTCGCCGCCCGGATAAGTGAGCTGGGTCTCGTGGAAGTAGACCAGCGACGGGCGGTGAGCCCAGCTCTGCGGGAGGAACCCGTGCAGCCGTGGGAGGTCCACGTAGCCGCTGCAGGCGATGACGTCGGGTGGGGCGGTGGCGTCGGCCCCCCGAGCCAGCTCCCAGGCGCTCGCCTCCTGGCGCCACTTCCAGTGGCGCGGCGCCAGTCCATGCACCTGGAGGCGGTGTCTCGTGCGAGCGCTCCAGGCGTCCAGGAACGCCCGGTGGCTACCGCCAAACCAGGGTTCGAAGAAGGCGATCGAGAGAGAACTCACCGCCCGATCCTAGCGGCCGAGGCGCCGCTGTTCCGGCTCCGGGATCGGCTTCCGGGGATCTGGCTTGTCGCCCCCAGGGATGGGGCCGATCATGTGGGCTCGCAACCGTCAACGCCCGGAGAACATGGACAAGCAAGCCGTCGTCGCCACCCTGAACAAGATCCTCGAGATGGAGCTCGCGGGGGTCGTCCGTTACACCCACTACTCCCTGATGGTGTTCGGGCCCTACCGCATGCCCATCGTGGACTGGCTGCGTGCCCAGGCGACCGAGTCGCTGCTGCACGCCCAGCAGGCGGGCGAGATGATCACCCAGCTCGGGGAGCACCCGAGCCTGGCGATTGGCCCGCTGCTCGAGACCCACGATCACGACATCGAGGCGATCCTCAAGGAGTCGCTCGAGCACGAGCGCGACACGCTGGGCTTCTACAACGAACTCCGCAAGCACGTCGAGGGACACTCGGTGATGCTCGAGGAGTACGCGCGCCAGATGCTCGCGACCGAGGAGCAGCACCTCGGAGAGGTCGACCGCATGCTCCGCCGGCCGGGCGACGTCGCCTCGGCGGCCGTCGGCCTGATGGGCTGAGGGCCGAGGGATGGCCGCTCGTAAGCGCTTCAGCGTCATGCGGGATCCGGTGCACGGGGACGTGTACCTGACCCATGAAGAGCTCCGCGTGCTCGACACGCCGGAGATGCAGCGCATGCGCGGCATCAAGCAGCTGGGACCGGCCTATCTGGTCTTCCCCGGGGCGCTGCACACTCGCTTCGATCACTCGATCGGGACGGTGCACGTGGCGCAGAAGATGATCGAGGCGATCAACCTGTCGTTCCAGTTGGACCCGGCTCGTGGGATCGCCATCGGCGAGGAGGAGGCCCGCGTCATCCGGATGGCGGGGCTCCTGCACGACGTGACCCACATCCCGTTCGGGCACAACATCGAGGACCAGGACGCGCTCTTCGAGCGTCATGACTCGGCGTATCGCTACGAGCGGATGTTCAGCCGGGACACGCCCATCGGGAAGATCCTCGAGGAGCTCGGGCTCAGGGAGGAGGTCTTCAGCGTCCTCACCAAGCCAGGGACGCCCGGGCGCCGGGACGTGCCGCCGTACTGGGGCCAGGTGCTCTCAGGGACGATCGCGGCGGACATCCTCGACTACCTCGCGCGGGACGCCTACTTCACCGGCCTCCGGCTCCAGGTGGACGAGCGCGTCCACAGCTACTTCAAGATCGACCGCTCCACGGGGAACCTCTACATCGACCTCGCGAAGCATGACCTCCTGCGGGAGGACATCCTGAGCGAGATCGTCCGCATGCTGGAGGCGCGCTACTTCTTCAGCGAGCGCGTCTACTACCACCATGCGAAGGTGGCCGCAGGTGCGCTGGTCGCCCGCGCCATCGATCTCCTTGTGCGGGAGGAGGCGCTGGGCGAGCAGGACCTCTACGGCACCACGGACAGCTCGATCCTCGAGGTGCTCCTCCGGTCAGCGGCCAGGTGTCAGCCGGAAACGCAGGCGACGGTCCGGGACCTGGTCGAGCGCTTCCAGGAGCGGCGGCTGTTCAAGCGGGCCTGTGTCTTCCCGGCCTACGAGAACGCAGAGGTGCAGGCCGAGCTTGTGGACCGCTTCTTCGCCGCCGGTGGGGGCGAGGCGCGCGCCCTTGTGGAGGGGCGCATCGAGGAGACCGTGCGCTTCGCGACCGGCCGTGACATCAAGGTCATCGTCTACTGCCCCGCGCGCGAGATGCAGCTCAAGGAGGCCCGGATCCACGTGCGCTGGCCAGGGGTCGAGGGCGTCCACCCGCTGTCCGACTTTGCGGACCGGGTGCCGAGGCTCGGCGACCTTGAGCGGTCGTACCGTGACCTGTGGAAGTTCTACGTGCTCTGTGACGACCCGGACCGGGACGTGCTCCTGAAGGTCCAGGAGGTCGCGGCGGCGGAGTTTCCTGGCGCCCGGAACGTCTACTCCATCGCGCCGGCCTGATCGGCCCTCCCGGCGGCCGCTGCAGTCCCGCTGCGGGCTCGCTGCAGGCCCGCTTCAGGCTCGGGTCGAGAGGAACCTCTCGAGGCGGGCGAGGGCCTCCACGAGGCGCTCCTCGCTCAGAGCGTAGGAGAGGCGGATGTGCCGCGGCGCGCTGAAGGCGGTGCCGGGCACGGTCGCGAGGGCCTCGGCCTCGAGGAGGTCGGCGCAGAACCCCTCGCTTCCGCGCTCGTCGAAGCGCTCGTGGAGGTCGGGGAAGGCGTAGAAGGCACCTCTGGGCTCGGGACCCTCGAGCCCCATGCGGTTGAGCCCGTCGACGACCAGCCGCCGCCGTCGGTCGAAGGTGGCGATCATCTCCTTCACCTCCTCGGGCTCCTCGACGAGGCAGGCCTCGAAGGCGCGCTGGGAGATGTAGTTCGGGCAGCCAGAGATCTGGCTCTGCAGGTTCCCCACCGTCCGGGCCAGGTCCGGGTTCGCCGCGAGGTAGCCCATCCGGTAACCCGTCATGGCAAAGACCTTGCTGGCGCCGTCCACGAGCACCGTGCGCTCCTTCATGGCCGCCGAGATGGAGGTCGGAGAGACGTGCTCTGCCCCGTCGAAGACGAGCCGACCATAGATCTCATCCGAGATCATCCACAGGTCGTGCTCCTCACAGATCGACGCGAGCTGCTCCAGCTCCTCTCGGCTCCACACGTAGCCGGACGGGTTGCTCGGGGTGTTGAGCATGACGCCCTTCGTCCTGTCCGTGACCGCCGCGCGGATGGCGTCGAGGTCCGGGGCGCAGGTACCGTCTTGCCTTGGAGCGGCGTGCACCGCCACGCCGCCGGCCAGCTGGACCTGGGCGTAGTAACTGCTCCACGCGGGGTCGAGGAGCAGCACCTCGTCGCCAGGATCCACCAGCGCCAGGAGCGTGTGGCTCAGGGCGTGCTTGGCGCTGTGGCAGATCACGATGTTCTGGGCCCCGTAGGACACGCCGCGGGTCTGACCGAGATGTTCGGCCACCGTTTGTCGGAGCGAGGCGAGCCCCGCGGCAGGCGTGTACTTCACGGCGCCGCTGTTGATCGCTGCGATCGCCGCTTCGCGGGCGAGGCGAGGCGCGTCGAAGTCGGGCTCTCCGACGGCCATATTGATGACGTCGCGGCCGGCGGCAGCCATTTCCTTGGCGGAGGCTGCGAGGGCAAGGGTGACCGAGCCTTCGAGGCTCGAGACGCGCTGGCTCAGTTGCATGAGAGGGTCCTCAGGGTGGTGAAGGGGCAGATGGTGCCCATCCAGCGGCTGTTCCGGCACGAATCTCGACCTGAAATCGGGGAAGCCTGGACGAGCCCGGTCGTAGATTCTCCTTCTGTGCCCGGCCCCGGGTATCTCCTCTGGCAGACCGCCCCGAACATGACCCTCAAGAAGCGCCTCCTCAAGCTGGGCTGTATCACCCTGCTGCTCCTCTCGTTCGTCGGCTACTTCGCCTTCTCGACGCTCCTCTTCTCGCCCTTCGAGGGGCGGTTCAACGCGGACGTCGCGGGCCTGATTCCCCGGGACGTGGACCTCTACGTCGCGCGGGCTGAGCTCCGGACGGCCTTCGACGGCTTCCCCGATCTGGCGGTCATGGAGGAGCTTGAGGACAACGAGGGCTACCAGGCGCTCGTGACCTCGCCGGAGTGGGCGGAGTTCGCGCGGGAGCAGCGGGTCGAGGCGCTCCTCGCCGACGTGCGCGGACAGCTGGGGCAGCTGCCCGCCGGGCTCGACCTCCTCGATATCATCGGCGGTGAAGACGTCGCGGTGGCCGCGAACTTCACCGGGAGGTCGTTCGATGACGCCGAGTGGGCGGCCTACGCGCGCCTCTCCCTCTGGGGCCGCGGCGCGGTCTCAGGGCTGGAGTATCCAGGGCTCCTCGGGCTCGAGGATCAGGGCATCACCGTGGAGGGGGACGGAGGCGTGAAGACGATCAAGTCCGCGCAGCTCCCTCGACCTATTCACGTGGCCCGCGTCAGGGACGTCGCGGTGATCGGGACGTCCCGTGAACTCGTGGAGCGCGCGATCCTGCTCGAGGCGACGGGCTCCAAGGACTCGCTCCTGCTCGCCGCGCCCTACAACGACTCGATCCTCTCGGTGGAGCGCGACGAGAAGCAGCGCGACTTCGAGCTTCAGATCGACCTGCGCGAGCTGCGGGAGTCGTACGGGCTGACCGAGGGGCTCCTGAAGAAAGACGACGAGCGCTTCACGCCGGCGTTTCTCGCGCGGCTGCTGCCGCTGGATGCCATCCGGCGAGTGCTGGGCGTGGTGGACTTCGAAGACGGCGTCGACGTCGATCTGAGCGGCGACTTCTCGTCGGAGTTGATGACCGCGGCCCAGGAGCGGATCTACCGCTTCAAGGGGTTCGATCAGGACGAGGTGCTTGAGGTCGCGCGGTTCGCCCCCGACGACAGCACGCTCTTCTTCTACGTTCGGGGACCTATCGCGACCATGCTCCAGATGGTTGTCGACTCTCTCGAGCCAGCGGCCCGCAGGAATCTCGAGCAGTCGCTCAAGCAGATCGGCGTCAACAGCATCGGCGACCTGATCGGGATCCTCGACAGCGCACTCGTGGACCGAGTGGCCTTCATCGCTCGTCCAAATGACTGGGGCTACGAGTCCGATATGGAGGTCGACCCCACGTCGGGGGAGCGGGTCTATACGGGGCCGCCGAATGACGGCGCGCCGGTCTTCGCCTGGGCTGCCGTGGCCTGGGTCGCAGACGCGGAGAAGGTCGTGGACTTGCGCGAGCGCATCGCGGTGGCGGGCCCGCGGATCGGCATTCAGGGGCGCAACCCAGGACAGTCGGGGTACTTCAAGAAGTCCATCGGTGGCGGTCTCTTCGTGCGCGAGTTCTGGTCGCAGCTGATCCCGGGGACGGGGCACATCGCCTCGCTCATCTACGGCGACAACCTGCTCATCTCCAACCGCTACGCGCTCATCGATGCCCTCGTGAAGAACCTCAACGGGCAATCGGCCACCGTGCCGCGCCTGTCCAACAGCCGGGACTTCCAGCTGGCCCTCATGGACTCCGTGCCGAGCGCCAACGTCCTGGCGTGGGTGAACCCCGCTTCGGGGAGCGCGCTGATCCGCGATCAGGTGCGCCTGGACGCCAAGAACCGGATCACCCGCTCCATCGACTACGCGACCAAGCGGCGCGAGGTCGAGCGGGACGTGCTGTCGAAGGCCTTCGGCGGCCGGCCGCGTACGCAGTTGACGGCGGACGACATCCGGCGCCTGGACGGCCTCGTCGATCAGCAGCTCATGTCCTTCACCGACCAGGTGATCGCGTCGAACATGCCACGGGAGCTCGAGGAGGTTCAGCGCCTCAAGACCTACCTCGACTCGGTGCGGTCGGTGCTGACGATGCTCCGCCTCTCCCCGAAGGAGTTCGAGTTCACGCTCAGGGCGGACGTCCCGATTGTCGTGGAGTGAAGGTCCCGGCCCTCTCCGGGCCATGCGGCCTCTAGCGTCGCTTCCTGGCCCTGCGCTCGCCGTCCGGGCGAGATCGCGGGCTGGGCATGGTCACGGGAGGGGCGGGTCGGAAGGCCGGTCTTGAAGGGGCCCAAGAAGCGGACCCTGGCCGGGGGCCTTGGCCCGTTGAGCGGCCATTGCCGAACCTCGGCGCGGGCGATGCGGGACTTCACGCCAGCCGCACGCGCTTGCCCTGCCGCTTCGTGGGGGGGGCGTGGCCTGCGGGCTCCGGCGCCCTGAAGTGAGCGGGCATCAGGTGCGTTGACCGCTGAGGCCGTCGCAACAGCCAGCTCCTCTTGAGCGGGGCTCGCCGCGGGATCGGCATGACGCGGACAGACCCTGCGCGCGGCACGAGCCCTGCAGGGCGCTGTCACTCGCTGAGGGCTTACCTCCACGAAGGGTCCAAGCGAGAAGGCGCGTGAGGCTTCACCTTGCGACCCCTCTCAAGAGGGGGAAGGTGGTGCCCGGAACTGGAATCGAACCAGCACGGGTATTATCCCACCAGATCCTTAGTCTGGCGCGTCTACCAATTCCGCCACCCGGGCTCCATCACGCGGCGCCGTGGCAAATTGCCGCGGCATCCTTCTGCTTGTCAATCCCGGTCGCAGCAGTGCTGCGTCCGAGGCTGGGAAGATTAGGGACGAATGGGCCAGTCGGCAACCGTCAGAACCACTTTTGCGTGTTTGACGTGATTCGGGGCGAACTAAAATCTCACCGGCTCCCGCCAGCATCTGTCGCTGGAGAGGCGCTGAACATCCAATCTACACCCTGTCTTCGACGATGTCCCAACTCCGTGGCCACGCGCTCATCGGTCAATCCGGCGGCCCCACCGCAGTCATCAACCAGAGCCTCGTCGGGCTCGTAGAGAGCTGCGTCGAGCACCCCGACATCACGGGGGTCTACGGCGCCCTGAATGGCATCGAGGGCATCATCGAGGAGCGCCTGATCGACCTTGGTCGGGAGTCCCGCGAGGAGCTTGAGCGAGTCGCCATGACCCCGGCAGCGGCCCTCGGCTCTGTCCGCAGGAAGCCGACCGCGGAGGCGTGCCGGCGCGTGCTTGACGTCTTCAAGGCTCATGACATCCGGTACTTCTTCTACGTCGGCGGGAACGACTCAGCGGAGACGGCCCACCTGCTCAACGAGGCTGCCCTCGAGATCGGCTACGAGGTTCGTCTCTTCCACGTGCCGAAGACGATTGACAACGACCTCGCCGGCTGCGACCACACCCCTGGCTTTGCATCTGCGGCGCGCTTCGTTGCCCAGGCTTTCATGGGAGATGACCAGGACAACCGGAGCCTCGGTGGCGTCAAGATCAACGTCATCATGGGGCGCCACGCTGGCTGGCTGACCGCTGCGAGCCGGCTCGCGCGCCGCCACGACGGGGACGGGCCCCACCTGATCTACCTCCCCGAGGGCGTCTTTGACCGTGAGGAGTTCTGCGACCGCGTGGAGGAGATGCTCCTCAAGCACGGGCGCTGCCTTGTGGCCGTCTCCGAGGGCATCCACGACGCCGAGGGCAAGGTCATCGCTAGCGGCACTGAGGTGGACAGCCACGGCAACATCCAGCTCTCGGGGACCGGCGCCCTTGGCGACTATCTCTCCGGGCTGGTCAAGGCCAAGGTCTCTGCGGCCAAGCGGGTCCGGGCGGATACGTTCGGCTACCTGCAGCGCAGCTTCTTCGGGGTGATCTCCGAGCAGGACGCGCTCGAGGCCCGCGAAGTGGGCCGAGCCGCTGTTCGGGTCGCCACGTCTGGCGACTGCCAGCACGGCTCGCTGGCTATTCAGCGGGGGACCAACGACGGGGAGTACGAGCCCCTCTACGTGGTCAATGACCTCTCGGTGGTGGCCGCCGCGACCCGCCATGTGCCCGAGGAGTTCATCAAAGGTACGGATGACGTTTCGAGTGCGTTCGTCGAGTGGGCGACCCCGCTGGTCGGCACGCTCCCGGTGCCCGGGCGTCTCGCCAGCCACCCGGTCTCGCCGAAGACCAACGCGACCCAGCTCAGCTGAGCCAGCGGGCTTCGAGCCGAATGCGCAGGCGACGGCCTCGCGCATTCGGCTTATCATGGGCAGCATGAATCACGGCAGACTCTCCATCGGGTGCCTCCTGGCCACTTCGTTCCTGACCGCTCTCCTGCTCACCGGCGCGAGCCTGGGCCAGGAGCCTGTCAAAGAGCCCGCCCCGGCCGCAGTGGCCGCGAAGGTGGGCACGCTGGCGGGTTCGGTCAAGTTCGAGGGCGAGCTCCCCGAGGTCAAGGAGCTGGCGGTCTCGGCGAAGTCGGCGAGCGGCTGCTGCCCCCCCGGCGAAGAGGTGGACCGCCAGGACCTCAGCCTGGTGATCGGTCCGGACCGCGGCCTGCAAGGGGTCCTCGTCAGCGTCAAGGTGGACGGCGTCAAGGTCGACATCCCCGAGGAGGCCTACGAGCTGGACCAGAAGGGCTGCCGCTTCACGCCGCACATGCTGGTCGTGCCCAAGGGCGCGAAGGTGGCCTTCCTGAACTCGGATGAGACGTCCCACAACGTCCACCTGATCACGGTCCTGAACGACGACCTGAACCAGACGGTCCTGGCCGGGAAGCGCCTCGAGCGCACCTACAGCGAGCCCGAACGCATCAAGGTCACGTGCGACATGCACACCTGGATGAAGTCGTGGCTCGTGGTCACGGACGCCACGCACTGGGCGATCACGGACGAGAAGGGCCAGTTCACCCTGGAGGGGCTCCCGCCGGGTGAGCACGAGGTCTCCCTCTGGCACGAGACGCTCGGCTCGAAGACCATGAAGGCCGTGGTGGGCGAGGACGGAAAGGTCGCTCCGCTCGAGGTCCAGATGGCCAAGAAGAAGAAGAAGACCCGTCGACGTCGGCGATGAGGCCGTGATGGTCCTCCGCGTGGAGGATCAGAGGCTCCCGCCGAGGCCTCCCGGGAGGTCGCCGCCGCCGAGGTCGAAGCCCCCGGAGCCGTCGCTCCCGGAGCCGTCGCCATCGGAGGCGTCGCCATCGGTGGCGCCCCGCGACTTCCAGGGCGGGCTCCAGGCGTGGACGCGCCGGGCCACGGAGACGAGGACCTCCTCGTCCAGGTCCGCCTCCAGGCTCTCGAGCGTCGCGCTCGGGTCCCCGCCTGATCGTCGCGCCAGGTTGCGGTCGATCAGGGTCAGCAGGCGCCGCCTCACCTTCGAGGATGAAACGACGGCCCGCTGGACCAGCGGGAGGAGCTCATTGGCGCGCGAGGCGGGGAGTCCTCGTCGGCGGCACATGCGGTGAAGGAGGCGTTCTGCGTCCATTCGATGGGGGCCCGCTGGGTGAGGCCCGCTGGGTAGGGGCCGTTGGGAAGGGAGCGAGAAAGGGAGCGAGGAAGGGAGCGAGAAAGGGAGCGAGGAAGAGGGCGCGGCTCCACCCCGTCGAGGAACCGTACCCGGCTCAGGCTCGTGGGGCTCCAGGCCCACATTGAGACTCCGAGGTCGCCGAGCGCCGTGGCTTCAAGGGGAGCCAGGTCGGCTGCCGA
>Ga0102815_10000847_pt1 | contig 19714 bp, 17 predicted proteins | sample ColrivemetaGS759_FD_79113 | JGI IMG/M metagenome (GOLD analysis project Ga0102815, IMG submission 79113) | Estuarine microbial communities from the Columbia River estuary - Ebb tide ETM metaG S.759 | ecosystem: Environmental > Aquatic > Marine > Intertidal zone > Estuary | place: USA: Columbia...
ACGCGCCGCACCCTGCTGGCCGAAGCGCGTGAAATTTTGCTTCAGCATCGCCCGGCTGATACCCCAGTGATGCTGGCTAGCAATCTTGGCCGCCCCACCGAACATGTCCGCTATCGTCGCCTTGCCGATTTGCAGGTGGATGAGGTGGATATGCTGACTGTTGTGCTGGTCGGATCATCCAACACCCGCCTTGCAAAACTTGGTGAGGGTCCGCGCATGTTTACGCCGCGCGGCTATGCGCGTAAAATTGATGGCGATCTGGCCCAGATCGCACAAAAGGAGCAGAGCGCATGACCGTTCATTTTATCGGCGCAGGTCCGGGTGACCCCGAATTGCTCACGCTAAAGGCGGCGCGGCTGATCGCGTCTTGTCCGGTTTGCCTTTATGCAGGCTCGTTGGTGCCAGCCGAGGTTGTGGCGATTGCCCCGACAGGCGCGCGTGTGATTGACACTGCCCCCCTCACGCTTGACGACACCCATGCCGAAATTCTTGCAGCGCATGAACGCGGCGAAGACGTGGCGCGCGTTCATTCCGGTGACCCATCGCTTTACGGTGCTATTGCCGAGCAAATTCGCCGCCTGCGCGCCGATGGCATTCCCTATGACATTACCCCCGGCGTGCCCGCCTATGCCGCTGCGGCAGCGGCCTTGGGCCAAGAACTGACCATCCCGGAAATTGCGCAATCTATCGTGCTGACGCGCGTTTCGATGAAATCCACCGATATGCCACAGGGTGAAACGCTGGAGAATTTTGGTCGCACAGGGGCGACGCTGGCGATCCATTTGGGCGTGCGGGCGCTGCGCGACATTGAACGCCGCCTGTCGCCGTTTTACGGGCCGGATTGCGCAGTCGTTGTGGCCTATCGGGTTGGTTGGCCCGATCAGATGATTATTCGCGGCACGCTCTCAGATATCCACGCCAAGGTGCGGGCTGAAAAAATCACCCGCACGGCGCTGATATTCGTCGGCCCTGCGCTGGGCGGCATTACAGATTTCAAAGATTCCGCCCTGTATGACCCTGCCATCCCGCATGTGTTACGCCCAAAGGTCCATGGATGAGCGCAGTATCTGACATTGCAACAGGTGCCGATTTTCCGGTGTTTACGCCGGGCACCGTTTGGCTTGTCGGGGCAGGGCCGGGCGACCCCGGCTTGCTAACGCTGCACGCGCTGCACGCATTAAAATCGGCCGATGTTGTGGTGTATGACGCGCTGGTATCTGCGCAAATTCTTAGCTGGGCAAACCCGAATGCTGAGCAGATTTACGCCGGTAAACGCGGTGGTAAACCATCGCCAAAACAGGGCGATATCTCGCTACGATTGATTGATCTGGCCAAGGCAGGCAAGCGCGTGCTGCGCCTAAAGGGTGGTGACCCGTTCGTGTTTGGCCGTGGTGGCGAAGAGGCTTTGGCGCTGGTTAATGCTGGGGTGAAGTTTCGCGTAGTGCCGGGCATTACGGCAGGGATTGGTGGGCTGGCCTATGCCGGTATTCCGGTCACCCATCGCGATGTAACTCAATCGGTGACCTTCCTGACCGGCCATGACCAATCCGGCCTGACACCAAGCCAGATTGATTGGCCCGCAATTGCACGCGCCTGCCCGGTGCTGGTGCTTTATATGGCGATTAAACATATTGATGAGATTGCCGGACATCTGCTGGCCAATGGCCGCGCAGCGGATGAACCCGTGGCAGTGGTGGTTAATGCAACCTTGCCCGAAATGCAGGTGCTTGAAACCACGCTGGGTGCTGTGGCTGCCGATATCATCACCCACGATATTCAGCCCCCCGCGATCATTTGTATTGGGGCCAATGCGAGCCTACGCCTCGCGCTGGAATGGCAAAGCGGTGCGGCACCGCGCAACCTTAATCCACTGGGATGAGCCGGGGTCTGGTGATTGCGGCACCAAGCTCGGGTGCAGGCAAAACGATGATCGTGGCTGGCTTGCTGGCCGCTTTGCGCGCGCGCGGGGTTGACGTGCGTGCGGCCAAAAGTGGGCCAGATTATATTGACGGGGCCTTTCACGCCGCCGCCAGCGGCCTTGAATGCGTAAACCTTGATGCTTGGGCGATGGCGCCCGCGCAGTTGCGCGCCTTAGCCGCCGGGCAGGGTGGTGAACTGCTGGTTGTTGAAGGCGCGATGGGGCTGTTTGATGGCGCGCCTGACCTGGCCGCGCCAATGGGTCGAGGGTCGGTTGCCGAGCTTGCGGGGGTTTTGGGCCTTCCGGTTGTTTTGGTAATTGATGCAAGCCGAGCTGCGCAGACGGCGGCGGTGGTGGCCAAGGGGCTGGCGGATGCGCTCGGTGGGCGGGCAGATGCCTCCGGCGGGGATATTTATGAAAAGAAGATAGTTGGGGTTGTTCTGAACCGGGTTGGGTCTGCGCGGCATGAGGCGATGTTGCGGGCGAGTTTTGCGGCTCAGGGGCTGGCCGTGTTGGGTTCTGTGCCGCGAGATGAGGCGATGGAGCGCGAGTCGCGGCACTTGGGGCTGGTGCAGGCAGGCGAGGATGTAGGATTGGCCGTAACGCTGGGCCAGATGGCGGCATTGTTAGCGCGGCATGTGGATTTGGATGCTTTGCTTGGATTGGCGAAACCTGTGCAGAAGGCTGAGGATTATGCCGGGCTGCCTGTGCTTGGGCAACGCATCTCGGTAGCGCGCGATCGGGCCTTTGCCTTTGCCTATCCACATATTTTGAACGCATGGCGTGCCGCTGGGGCAGAGATTTTGCCGTTTTCACCATTGGCGGATGAAAGGCCGGAGGCGCGCGCGGATGCGGTGTTTCTGCCAGGGGGCTATCCGGAGCTGTATGCGGGCGTCTTGGCTGACACTGGAAGGTTCCGGGCCGGCATGGTAGCCGCCGTGGCGCGCGATGCGCAGATTTACGGGGAATGTGGCGGCTATATGGTATTGGGCAACGGATTGGTTGATGCCTTGGGGCAGCGCCATGCAATGCTGGGCCTACTACCTGTTGAAACCAGTTTTGCGCAGCGCAAAATGACGCTGGGCTATCGGCATTTAACCCCGCTTGGCGGCCCGTTTGGCAAGGTGGTGCGGCGTGGGCATGAATTTCATTATGCCACCATTGCCAGCCAAGACAGCGCTGACCCGTTGTGGCAGGCACGGGATTCGCTTGGCGCTGATTTGGGCGGTTTAGGGCAACGGCGCGGGCGCATTTGCGGCGCGTTTGCGCATGTGATTGCGTAGCCGCCTTTCGCGCCAAAACGCATAAAGCCCCGCGCTGACAATGATGACCGAGCCAAGCAGCATTTGGGGCGACGGCATTTCGCGGAAAAACACCATGCCAAACACAATGGCCCAAACCAGCCCGGTGTATCGATAAGGTGCGACAAACCCGATATCGCCTTTGCGCGTGGCAGACACCACCGTCAGATAGCCAAGCGACAGGAACGCCGCCGCGCCAAACATGGCCGCGAAATGTTTCGGGGCCACATCCTCCCAACCTTGAAAAGGCACCAATACCAGCCCCAGGCACATAACCGACACAGCGGTGATATGTGCGATTAGCACCGAGGAGACCCGCCCAGCGATACGCCGTGTCGACAGATCGCGCAGCGTGATGAAACAGACCGATACCAGCGCCCAAATGGCGTAGGGGCTGAAGGCGGAACCACCGGGCTGCACGATTAACAGCACACCGCTAAACCCGATTAGAATGGCCCCCCAGCGCCGCCAGCCAACTTGTTCACGTAAAAACAGCGCGGCGGCCAATGTCACCGCCAGTGGCAAAGCCTGCAAAATAGCCGTCAGGTCGGCCAAATGCAGATGGGTTAACGCCATCATAAAACAGCCCGTACCGCCGATTTCGCCAACAGTGCGCCAGCCTATGGCGCGGGCCTCAGCGCGGTTTGGCCGCGATGCAAAACCACCGTTGCGCCAGCAGAGCAGCGCGGTGAGCAGGCTTGCCGCGATACCGCGTAAAAACAGTGCCTGCCCAATTGGCAAATCGGCAAGCGCCACCTTCATTAAGGCATCATTGCAGACAAAGGCGCCCATGGCAGCCATCATCAATAAGGCTCCGCGCCGATTGTCGATATCTGAGGTCACGCGGCATCTACCTTTTTGATTTGTATCATTTCAACGCCTGCCATGTGCTGCTAGAATATGGCTCTATGCAATAGCTTGGGACCGATAAATGTTTACGAAAAATGTAGGATCAACTGATCGCCTGATTCGCCTGATTGGTGGCGCCGCCTTAGTTGTGCTGGCCTTCATCGTGATGATGGGCGTTTGGAAGTGGGTGGCTATTGTTGTGGGTGCAATTCTGGTCGCCACAGCGTTCATGAATTTCTGCCCGATTTATGCCATGCTTGGTATGCGCACGAATAAATGAAAAAAAGGCCGGGCATAGCCCGGCCCAAGTCCAACAGGGAGGTTGAAACCACTGGCGGCATTGCCGCCGGCTTCGCGATGGATATAGGTTTGGCTTTCTGCGCTTTCAAGAATAAAGCGCGAATTTAGCTGCATACCCGCTATCACATAAATGCATAGCTATAGGATCGTGCTTGAAATTGCGTTAACACGCGCCTCAGCTTTGGACCTTTTTGCGATAGGCGATCACTTCATCTACGACAAAATCCCGAAACACTGCAATCCGCTTGGAGTGCCGCAATTCTTCAGGATAGGCGAGGTAAACCGGCACGGTGGCACTGCCTTCCTCAGGCAGCACGTTGACCAATTCGGGGAAATCGGCGGTTAGATAATCAGGCAATGCGCCAATACCAAGGCCCGCCCGTACGGCCTGCAAAATTCCAAAATAATTATTTACTGTCAGCAGCGATGATTCGTTTCTGGCAAGAAAAGGTGCCATCCAACCTGCACCAGCGCTCACCTGCGGGGCTGATGGGTTTTGGCAGATCAGCCGGTGTTTGTTCATATCTTCTGGGGTTTGCGGCGTGCCGTGCTGCGCCAGATAGTCGGGCGATGCGTAAAATCGGATGTTCACATCCATCAGGCGGCGGCGGATCAGGTCTGCTTGGCTTGGCTCTTTCATGCGAATGGCGATATCGGCTTCGCGCATGGGCAGGTCCAGCACGCGTTCTTCCAGCATCAGGTCAATCCTCAGATTTGGATAATGCTTATACAATTGCCCCATGCGCGGGGCTAACCACAGCGTGCCAAAGCCAATGGTCGTGGTCACGCGTAACTCGCCGAACACCTCGTCTTCGCTGTCTTTGATGCGCGCAGCAGCCGTGTCCAACCGGCGGGTCATTGCCTTTGTGGCATCAAACAGCAATTCGCCCTGTTCGGTAAGAATCAGACCACGGGCATGGCGGTGAAACAGCGTTACATTCAGCGATTCTTCCAGCCCGCGAATTTGGCGGCTGACAGCGGATTGGCTTAGATGCAGGGTATCACCCGCATGGGTCAGACTGCCAGCATCCGCTACCGCATGAAATATTCTTAGCTTGTCCCAGTCCATCCTGCGTTTCTGCCCTGTTATTATTATCAGCTTTTGAAATATTCTAAGTCGAAGCGCACACTATGCCGTGCGCCGGTTTTTTCCAAGCATTCCTTCTAATGCCTTCGAAATTCCCCCTATTTTGGTCAGCTTTTATGACGTATAATGCCTCCATATCTGCCGCACAGGAGACCGACCATGACATTGCGCGACGTCACCCTACATGACCGAGTTGATTTGACTAAACAGCATGTTCTTTTGTCAGGCGTTCAGGCGCTGGTGCGCCTGCCTCTCATGCAAAAAGCGCGGGACGAGGCGGCAGGGTTGAACACCGCAGGTTATGTATCCGGCTATCGCGGCTCGCCGCTTGGTGCGGTTGATCAGAATTTTGAACGCGCGGCAAAAGACCTTTTGGCAGCCGATATTCATTTCAATCCCGGCCTAAACGAGGACCTGGCCGCCACTGCGGTTTGGGGCAGCCAGCAGGCCCATTTGCGCGGCGAAGGCCGGGTCGATGGGGTATTTGGCATGTGGTATGGCAAGGGGCCGGGCGTCGATCGCAGCGGCGATGTGTTTCGCCACGCCAATTTTGCAGGTACCGCCGATTTGGGCGGCGTGCTGGCAGTTATGTGTGATGATCATACTGGCGAAAGCTCGACCACGCTGCACCAATCAGAATTTGCGCTTGTTGATGTGATGATGCCCATTCTAGCCCCGGCTGGCGTGCAGGAATTGCTGGATTACGGGATCATCGGCTGGGAAATGTCGCGCTATACCGGCTGTTGGGTTGGGCTGAAATGCCTCAAAGACACCGCCGAGGCGACCGCCGTGGTTGATGGCAACCCGCAACGCATTACCGTTCAAAGACCAAGCGATTTTGAACTACCCGCAGATGGCCTCAACATCCGGCTTCGCGATACCCCGGCTGACCAAGAAGCCCGGCTTCACGACTATAAACGCTTCGCCGCCGAGGCGTTTGGCCGAGCCAACAAGCTCGACCACGCGGTTTACCCCGCCAAGGGCGCAAAAATCGGCATCGTATCATCCGGCAAATCATGGCTCGACACCATCCTCGCAATGCAATTGCTGGGGATTGATGCGGCGATGGCCGCCAAGCTTGGCATTTCGACCTATAAAATCGGCATGGTCTGGCCGCTTGATATGAAGTCATTCCGCGAATGGTCCGACAGCCTCGATCTGATCATCGTGGTTGAAGAAAAGCGCAAGCTGATCGAGGTGCAGATCAAAGAGGCGATTTTCAACGATCGTCATGGTCGCCGGGTGGTCGGTTGGAAAGATGAAGCTGGCGAAACGCTGTTTTCCGTTAAAAAAGCGCTCGACCCGGTCAATATCGCCCGCAGCCTTGTGCGCGTTTTGCGCGGCGAGGGCACTTGGGACGAAGCCCTAAATGAAGCCGCCGCCCAGATTGAGGTGGCCGCTGTTGCCAATAACGCCCCCTCAATCGCCACGCGTCTGCCCTATTTCTGCTCGGGCTGTCCGCATAATTCATCAACCAAACTGCCCGAAGGTGCCCGTGCCTATGCGGGCATTGGCTGCCATTATCTGGTCCAATGGATGGACCGGAATTCCGATGGCTTCACACATATGGGTGGTGAAGGGGCGAATTGGATCGGCGAAGCACCGTTTTCCAAACGCGGCCATATTTTCCAAAACCTTGGCGATGGCACTTATAACCATTCCGGCGTTCAGGCGATCCGTGCCGCCTTGGCCTCGGATGTAAACATGACCTACAAAATCCTTTATAATGATGCGGTCGCCATGACCGGTGGCCAGCCCAATGATGGTGGGCTAACGGCGGCACAAATCGCGCATGAAGTTGTGGCCATGGGCGTTGAACGCCTTATTGTGGTTCATGACGAAAAAGAACCGGTTGATCCGTCGGACTACCCACAAGGCGTTGAAATTGAACCGCGCAGCGAACTGATGTCGGTGCAAACCCGTCTGGCCGAAATCCCCGGCGTGACCGTTTTGCTGTATGTGCAAACCTGCGCCGCCGAAAAACGACGCCGCCGCAAACGCAAGCAATTCCCCGACCCCGATAAACGCGTGTTCATCAACCCAGCCGTCTGCGAAGGCTGTGGTGATTGCGGGGTGCAGTCCAATTGCGTTTCAATCTTGCCGCTGGAAACCGAATTTGGCCGCAAACGCGAAATTGACCAAAGCTCCTGCAACAAAGATTTTTCGTGCATTCAGGGCTTTTGCCCCAGCTTTGTAACGCTTGAAGGTGCCAAGGTTAAAAAACCCAAACCCGCCGCGCTGCATATCCCCGATTTGCCATTGCCCAAGCTGCCTGCGATCAACGGCACGTTCAATCTTGTGGCCACCGGTGTTGGCGGCACCGGTATTGTGACCGTTGGCGCATTGCTGGCCATGGCCGCCCATCTGGAACGCAAAGGCGTTGGCATGATGGAAATGGCAGGGCTGGCACAAAAGGGTGGTGCTGTGACCGTGCATTGCCGGATTGGCAATTCGCCCGATGATATTTCCGCCGTGCGGGTTGGCAATGCCGAGCTTGACGCGATGATTGGCGGCGATATCGTGGTGTCAAGCGGCACCGCAGCGCTAGGCCTTATGAAGCGTGGTCGCACGCGTGTGGTGTGCAACAGCCACCAAATCATCACGGGCGATTTCACCCGCAATACCGAGTTCTTCCTGCCAGGCGATCAAATGGAAATGGCCCTGCGTGGCCGCATTGGCGATGACGCATTGACCATGATTGACGCGACCAAACTGGCCGAGACCGATCTAGGTGACGCCATTTATGCCAATGTGCTGATGCTCGGCGCCGCATGGCAAGCTGGCCTGATCCCGCTAGGGCAGGAGTCCATTGAACAGGCCATTCGCCTTAATGGCGCCGGTGTGGAGGGTAATTTACTGGCCTTCAAAGTTGGGCGCTGGGCCATCGCCCATCCAAAAGACGTTCTGCCAGCCCATCCAGCGCCTGCCGCTTCAACCAACCTTGACGAGGTGATTGACCTGCGCGCCGCCGCCTTGGAAAAGTTCCAAAACAAGGCGCTCGCCAATCGCTACCGCGCCCGAGTGGCCGGTGCGCGCGAGGTCGATGCAGACTTCGCCATGGCGCTGGCTAAAGGCTATCACAAACTTCTGGCCTATAAGGATGAATACGAGGTGGCCCGCCTACATCGCGAAACGCTGCAAGCTGCTGTTGACACCCATTTTGAAGGCGTTCGCAAAATGCGCTTCCACATGGCCCCGCCAATTTTCAGCAAAACCGATGCACAAGGGCGATTGATTAAATCTGAATTTGGTCCGTGGATGTTCCGCGCCTTTGGCCTGCTCGCACGCATGAAAGTGCTGCGCGGCACGTGGGCCGACCCCTTTGGTCGCTCGGCTGAACGCCAGATGGAACGCGCGCTGATAGCAGAATATGAGGGCGATATGGACCGCGCCCTTGCCGCGTTTACCCCTAAAACCGCGCAGATATGCCGTGACCTCGCAGCGCTACCGCTCAGCATCAAAGGCTTTGGGCATGTCAAATCCGCCGCCGTTGCCCGCGCTGCCAAACAACGTGAGGCATTGCTGGCTGCCCTAAGCGCCCCAAACCAGATCGCAGCAGAATAACCAACCGCTGCGGGTTACAAACCAAGCCGGTGCGGGCTGGTAAGCCAGCCCATCGGGCGCAGGCGCCCAATGAGTGATGCAAGGCATCACTGGCACCGGCGCTGGTGCGTCTGGGCAAGCGTTGGCTCAGGCCTTGCGGATGAAATAGGCGGTGGCCTTGGCCGTCAGCGCCATCTGCCCCAGCAATTCATGCCCCGCCTCATTGCAGAAATGCGGCACGTCAATCACCGCCGCCGGGTCATCTGCCTGTAGGCGCAGCACTTGGCCCGAATGCAGGCCTTGCAGCCGCTTTCGCGCCTTCAGCACGGGTAGCGGGCACAGCAATCCAACAGCATCAACGTCTAAATCATAGTCCATATTCATGTGCTAGCCACCCGCCTGCGCCCTGTCTACGGGAATGTGACAATTGGGACCGTGACGCCGACTAAAATGCACGCTAACAAGGGGGATGTTTGGAATTGACATCTTCACAGCCGCGCTCCTGCCCTCGCTTTTTGTGGCGCTTTTTGCTGGCTTTATCAGCTTCATCTCGCCCTGCGTATTGCCGGTGGTGCCGGCCTATCTGTCTTATATGACCGGGGCTGCACTAGATGACATGGGCGCCCGCCGGGGCCGCGCCCTGCTTACCGCGCTGTTCTTCGTGCTTGGCCTGTCCACGGTATTCCTGTTGCTTGCCCTAGGGGCCTCAGCCATGGCGCAAAGCATCAGCGGTATGCGCACGTGGTTTCCCATCGTCTCAGGCCTTGTTGTTATGCTGTTCGGCCTGCATTTTCTGGGCATTATCCGCATTGGCTTTCTCAACCGCGAGGCGCGACTGGACGCGGGTGATCGCGGCGGCACCCCGTTTGGCGCCTATGTACTTGGCGTGGCCTTCTCGCTTGGCTGGGCGCCCTGCATTGGACCAATTTTGTCCACAGTGTTGGCATTGGTCGCTCAGGATGATTCCATTGGCCGCGGCATGGTCCTGATGGGGGCCTATGCCTTCGGCCTTGGCATTCCCTTCCTGCTATTTGCCTTCTTTTTCGGGGCCTCGCATAGGTTGATGAAATACCTCATGCGCCATATGGGCAAGATTGAGAAGATCGCCGGGTTGATGCTGTGGACCATCGGGCTGATGCTGCTGACCGATCAATTCACCCGCATTTCCTTTTGGCTGCTTGAGGTTTTTCCCGCGCTTCAGGCGATTGGTTAACAATCCGAGCCTTGCCTTGCCCGCGCCACCACCTATGCTTGCGGCATGCTCGATGAAAGCGCCCCAACCCAGCCCATAAATATCCGCCGTCGGGCGGTTTTTGTGTTGCCGGGTTACGACCCGGCCCCGCCGCGCCGTTATCGCGAAATCTATCGGCGTGAGGCTGCGCTTCAGGGTGTAATCACCGGCCAATCTCTAACCCTTTCGGCGGCTGAGCGGCCCGCGCCATTTTACGGCTGGCAGGTAAAGTCGCGCACTGGCACCGTTACCGATTTCTGGCTGCTGCCGTGGAATGATTTGGTGCGCAGCTCTATTTCTGCCGGGGTATTTGGCATCTATGCCCTCGCTGGGCGCGCCGCATTAACCTATCTCCGCGGCGGTGCATTTTTTGCCCTGCTCCGCCTGCGCTGGCAGCCGATGTTGGCGGTTTTATATCCGCTGGCGATCTTGCTCGCCCAGATATTGATTGCTGTCGGGTTGGTAGCGCTCGGCGCTGAAATTCTAGGCCCTATTGGGGCCGCCATTGGCGCTTGTTTGGCCTATGCCGGGGCCGAAGCGCTGCGCCGCCGCGACGCTCGCCATTACACCTATTATCTGCTGCATCTTTACGCCTTCGCTGCCCAAAATGCTGCCCAACCCAATGCCGAACTTACACAGCGGATGCGGGCATTTTCGCGGGAAGTTCAGTCGGCACTTGCCGATGGTGTTGACGAGGTTTTGATTGTCGGTCATTCGCTTGGCGCGCAGCTGGCTGTCGATTTATTGGCCGATATGCTGCGGCGGGGCCAATTGCCTAGGCCGGGGCGGGTGGGGTTGCTGACGCTTGGCCAAGTAATCCCGATGATCTCATTTCTTCCATCCGCCAAACAACTGCGGCGCAACCTTCATGACCTTGCTGCAAGTGATCGTGTATTTTGGCTCGACGTCTCCTCACAAGCCGACGGTGGATGCTTTGCTTTGGCTGATCCGGTTGCAGTGACAGGTGTAAGCCTCGCGCAGTCTTTTGGCCCCAAAGTTATTTCTGCGGCTTTTTCCGAAACTGTTACCGGTGCTGAAAAACAGCGGTTTTTTGACCGGCATTTTCAGTATTATAAAGCTTTCGCGCGGCCCGAAAAATATGACTATTTTGCATTAACCGCTGGCGATATTTCTTTGGAAGACCGATTTTCTGGCCGTAATAATTCTCCTCAGTTAAATCAAAAAATATACTCTAAACAAACGGATATGGCAGATGAATAAGGAGCCTGCACGCCCGCGCGACTATCCCGCTGGGCGCAGCCTGCGCCGCCAAATCCGTGATTTTCGCGCCGATTTGTTTGCCGCCTTGCCCAGCCGTCTTTATCGGGCTTGGATGGCTGAAAAGCGCAACCCATTTTACAGCAGTTACATCATCAACCAGCCAGATTTAGTAAAAACTATCCTGCAAGACCGCCCCGAGGACTTCCCAAAATCACCCATAATTCATGACACGCTGCGCGCCTTGCTTGGCGATTCTGTTTTTGTGACCAATGGTGCAAAATGGGCAGCGCAGCGCCGAATTATTGACCCGGCTTTTGAAGGTGGAAACCTACGTTCCACATTTCCCGCAATGCAAGATGCAGGCCGTGCGGCGCTGGCACGGCTGACGCCCGGCCAAGTGGAAATGGAGTTTGAAACAGCCCATCTGGCCGCCGATGTGATATTTCGAACGTTGTTTTCAACGGCAATTGACACGGATGACGCAACGGCTGTTTTCAACGCCTTTCGCGCCTATCAACGCGCGCAGCCTTTGTGGAATCTGCCGGGGCTGCTGCGTCTGCCGGGTTGGGTGCCACGCTTTCATTCAAAAACCAGTCGGCAGGCAGCGGTGGAGGTGCGGCGCATATTGCTGAAATTTGTCGATGCCCATGCGGCGCGGATCGCCGCAGGTGATATTCCGCAAGACTTGGCGGGCAAAATAATGACTACGCCAGACCCCGAAACCGGGGTATGTTTTTCAGCGCAGGAGATGGTAGATCAGGTTGCTATTTTCTTTTTGGCCGGGCATGAAACATCGGCTTCCGCGCTGTCTTGGGCGTTGTATTTATTGGCTTTATATCCTGATGCACAGAGGCGCGTTGCAACTGAGGCGCAGGCGGTCGACCCCGCGACAATGGCGTTTTCTAACCTGTCAAAACTTGCCTTCACCCGTGACGTATTCCGCGAAACGTTGCGCCTGTATCCGCCCGTGCCGATGATGGTGCGCCAGACAGTGCAGGCCGAGCCCTTTCGTGACCGTGTGCTTAAAAAAGGTGCGCTGGCGATTCTGTCGCCTTGGCATTTGCACAGGCATGAACGGCTTTGGGATAATCCGCATGGGTTTGACCCGGGACGGTGGAAAACTGACAATGGGAAAGCCTGCCAACGTAATGCTTTCATTCCATTTTCTGCCGGACCGCGTGTCTGCACCGGGGCTGGTTTTGCGATGGTTGAAGGCGTGTTGCTTTTGGCAATGTTGGTGGCGCGATGGGAGTTTCGATTGATAGAGGGCCGCCACCCCCAACCGGTTGCGCATTTAACGGTGCGGGCGGCGGATGGGGTGTGGCTGGAATTGATCCCGCGAGCAGAAGCCTCCGGCGGGGATATTTAGAAAAAGAAGACGTTAGCGGCGGGCTTCAATGGCCTGCCACATTTTTTCAGCAGCGTTGATTTTGCTAAATCTTTCAAGCTCTTGGATGCCGGTGGGCGAGGTGACGTTGATCTCGGTGAGGTAGTCGCCAATCACGTCAATGCCGACAAATATCTGGCCTTTTTCGCGCAGCAACGGCCCGATTTCGGCGCAGATTTCAAGGTCGCGGGCGGTGAGTTCAACCTGTTCGGCACGGCCGCCTACATGCATGTTAGAGCGGGTTTCGCCCTCGGCTGGAACGCGGTTAATGGCGCCAACGGCTTCACCATCAACAAGGATGACTCGCTTGTCACCTTTGGACACGGCGGGCAGGAATTTTTGGGCAATCAGGGGTTCGCGGTTGATGCCGGTAAACAATTCATGAAGCGAATTTATGTTGCGATCTGAAGGGTCTAGGCGGAAAACGCCAGCGCCGCCATTGCCGTAAAGTGGCTTGAGGATGATATCGCCATGTTTGTGTTTGAACGCCTTGAGCGTGGCCAGATCACGGGCGATCATGGTGGGGGGCGTTAGGTTTGGAAAGTTCAGGACCAGCAGTTTTTCGGGGTAATTGCGCACCCAGAACGGGTCGTTCACCACAAGGGTTTTGGGGTGGATCATATCGAGGATATGGGTCGTTGTGATATAGGACATATCAAAGGGTGGATCTTGGCGCAGCCAGATCACATCCATGGTTGATAGGTCCAAAACTTCAGCATTTCCAAGGGTATAGTGGTTGCCTTTTTCGCGACGTACCTGCAGCGCATGGCCGCGTGCAGTGACTTTTCCCTCGTCAAAGGCGAGCATATCTGGGGTGTAGTAGAACAGTTCATGGCCACGGGCCTGCGCCTCAAGCGCGATACGGAATGTGCTGTCACCGTCAATATTGATCGGGCCGATCGGATCCATCTGGAAGGCTACGCGCAGGGTCATTGTCGGCTCCGTTATTTTGGTTTTGATAGATGTGGCGGGTTGTTAACGCGGATGCAAGGGGGTGGTGGTTAAAGTGACAATGTAACCGCAGAACGGGCTGTTTTTGATGATTTTAGAGGCAATTCTGCGAAATAGCAGGTTAAGCCTTTGTGAAATTAACCTTTGGCGACTGTGCTGAGTAAATCGCGGGCGATTTGGTTGAATATGGCCGCGCCGATTGGGATGAGGTCGTCGGGGAAATCATAATCTGGATTGTGAAGGGCGGCATGGTTAGGGCCCGCCCCAAGGCAGAGCATGGCGGCCTTGGCACCCCAGCCAAAGACGCCGAAATCCTCGGAGGCGCGCATGGGGATAGCGTGTTCGCCATGCGGGATTTTGAGAGTCTCCAAAGCGTGGCGGGCGATGGCGGTGGCGTCGGGGTGATTAATGGAGGCGGCGAAGGTATCGCAAACCTCAAATTCGACCGAGAGGCCGAATTTGGCGGCGGCATTTTCGGCCAAGGCGCGGGCATCGGCGCTGATGGCACCCATCGTATCATCGGCGGCGGTGCGCAGCGTGGCGTGAATTTTAGCAAGGCCGGGGGCGATGCCAAATGTCGGCTCGCCAATATTGACATGGGTGATGGTGACAAGGCGGAAGGCATCATTAAGCGCGCCGCCTGTGCCAAGTGCGCCAAGGGCGGGGATGAGTTCGGACACGGCGAGTGCGGGTGAGCGGCCATCTTCGGGGTTGGCGGCATGCGCTGTTTTGCCGGTGAGCGTGATGGCGAGGCCTTGGGAGGCGCAGTTGATCAGCCCGGGGCGGGTGGAGACATGGCCAAGCGGCAGGCCCGGCAGGTTGTGGATGGCAAAGGCCCAGTCGGGGGTGATGGCGGCAAAGGCAGGGTCGGACACCACGGCGCGGGCGCCGGAACCGTCTTCTTCCGCAGGTTGGAACATGAGGATGACGCGGCCTTTGGCGACGGGTCGGCGTGACAGGAGGCGGCCAAGGGCGAGCAGTGTGGTCATGTGGCCGTCATGCCCGCAGAGATGGCCCTTGCCGGGGATTGTGGAGCGCCATGGGGCGGCGGAAATTTCAGGTATTGGCAGGGCGTCAAGCTCGGCACGAAACAGGATGGTGGGGCCGGGGGTGCCGCTGTCAAAAATGGCAGCGACGCCGTGGCCGCCAAGTTTGGTGAGGATTTGGCTGGGGGCAAATGGGGCGAGGGCGGTGCAGATGCGCTGTGCGGTTGCGGCCTCTTGCCCAGAGATTTCTGGGAATTGGTGCAGGGTGCGGCGAAGCGCGGTGAGTTCGACAAGGTCGATATTGGTGAGCATGGGTCTGTTTCCGTTTTAGGGCGCAGTGGCGACCCAGCCGCGAAAGGTAAAGGCGGCGTAAAATGCTGTGATGTTGGTGAAGCCAGCGGCGGCGAGATTGGCCTCATCCTGCTGCGGGGTTTGGATGGGCAAACGTTCGGCGATGGCTTTGGCGGCGGTTTGGGCATTGTCGAGCGGCACGCCGTTGCTGGCGGCGAAGGCAGCATAACGGGATAGGCCGCGCGATAGGTCGCCTTGGATGCTGTGTTGGGCCACAACCAGCGGCGCGGCGGGTTTAAGGCGTTCGCGCAGGGCGATGAGGGTGGCAACGCGTTCGGCTTTGGGCACGAAATGCAGGGTGAGGATGCAGGTGGCACCATCAAAGGGGCCGCTGGGCGCAGTGTCGATATAACCTTGGTGCAGGGTGATGCGGTCGGCATGGGCGGCGGTTTTGGTTGCGGTTAAGGCAAGCATGTCTGCGTTGGGGTCAACCACCGTGAACCGCCAGTTGGGCTGGGTTTGCGCGAGGAATTGAAGCTCATACCCGCCGCCAGCGCCGAGGATGAGGATATGGCCATCTGGCGCCGCGTGCTCAGCCAGCAGGCATGCGGACATGCGGTGCAGGTCGGCGAAGCCGGGCACCAGGCGGGCGGCGTTTTGGGCGTAATCGGTGCTCATTGAAAGCAATTCTCCAAAATCTCAATCCGGGCGTTGGCATCGACCATCACAAGGTCAAACCGTGCATCTTGGCCTTGGGGGCAATGGTCGGACAGGTAGATTTCGGCGGAGGCCAGAAGGCGGGCGGATTGTTTTGGGGAGAGGGCGTTGGCAGCAGCGCCGTGGGATTTGCGGGCTTTGACCTCGGCGAAGATGATGAGTGGGCCGTGGCGAAAGATCAGGTCAATTTCACCGGCGGCACTGCGCCAGCGGCTGTGGAGCAGGGTTGCGCCGTTTGCGGTATAGGCGCGGGTGGCTGCATCTTCTGCGGCAAGGCCATTTTGATAGTTGCGACTGCTCATTTACCGAGCTCAAGCGCGCGGGCGTAGACTTGCTTGCGGGGTAGGTCCAGCGCCTCGGCCACGGCGGCGACGGCGTCTTTGAGGGAGTGGTTTTCAAGCGCGCTGCTGAGAGCATCGTCCAGCGTTTCGGTGGAGAGTTCGACGGCAATGGGTGGGCCAAGGACGATGACGACTTCGCCTTTTGGTGCGGGCTCAGACGCATAGGCTTCGGCCATGGGGCCAAGGGTGCCGCGCCTCACCTCTTCAAACTTTTTGGTTAGCTCGCGGCAGACGGAAACCGGGCGAGTGGGGCCAAAGGCGGCAGACATGGCGGCAAGGCAATCGGCCAAGCGGCGGGGTGATTCGTAAAACACCAAGGTGGCGGGCACGGCGGCCAGATCGGCAAGGAAGCGTTTAAGCGCGGCGGCCTTGGGTGGGGGGAAACCGGCGAACATAAACCGATCGGTCGGTTGGCCTGCTACGGCGAGGGCGGCCAGCAGGGCCGAGGCGCCGGGGGCGGCGAAAACCGGCAGGCCTTGCGCGATCATGCCTTGGGCGAGTTGATAGCCGGGGTCGGCGACCATGGGGGTGCCAGCGTCTGAAACATAGGCGACTGACTGGCCAGCTGCCACAGCTGCCAGCAGGCGCGGGCGTTGGGCAGCGCCGTTATGGTCATGATAAGGCACGATTTTACGGCCCCGAAGGGCGACGCCGTGAATGTCGAGCAAATGGCGGGTATTGCGGGTATCTTCGGCGGCCAGCACATCGGCGCTGGCCAGAATATCCAATGCGCGCAGCGTAATATCGCGCGCCGCCCCGATGGGGGTGGCGACCAGATAAAGGCCGGGGGTCAGGCTGGGGGTTGGTCCGCTCATCTTAAAATCCGGTCGTTTACTTGGAGGGCTTAGGCGCTTACCTTCTGGCACTGGACGTTTTATATTACAACCGCCCGAAAAATGTGAGGATTCCGATGTTGAGCTTTTTGAAGCGAGTTTTCCGCCCCGCCATGGCGCTTTTGGCGCTGTTTACGCTGGCAGCCTGTGAGGATATGCCAGCGACCACCCGAGCGGTTGACCCGAATGCGCCGGTTGTTGTGGCGCTGCTGGTGCCGCTTGGGTCGGGCAATGCGGTGACCGATCAGCTTGGGCAATCCTTGGTGAATGCAGCGCGAATGGCGCAGGGCGATGTGCGCGGTGCCAATATTGACTTGCGGGTGTATGAAACCGGCGGCAATGCCGAAATGGCAACCTCGGCGGCAACGCGGGCTGTGGCCGAAGGTGCGCAAATTATTGTGGGGCCGCTGTTTTCACCGGCCACAACCGCTGCGGCCAGCGTGGCACGGGCGGCAGGCATTAATGTGCTAAGCTTTTCCAACAATCCGGCGATTGCGGGCGGCAATGTGTTCATCATGGGCACGACGTTTGACACGGTGGCTGACCGGCTTGTTAGCTATTCAGTTGGGCAGGGCATGAACCGGTTTGCGGTGGTGAACCAAGACGGGCTTGAGGGCGAGGCCGGGCGCGCCGCTGTTTCAGCAGCCGTAACCCGTAATGGTGGAAACATTGTGACCACCGCCAGTTATTCATTGAACTTTCAAGAGCTTAGCGACCGTGCGGACCAGATTGCCGCTCAGCTGAAAAGCAGCGGGGCGAATGCGGTATTTTTCACCGATAGCCCGTTGCAGGGGCTTGGCTTTGTTACGGCGCAATTGTCGACTGCCAGCTATCGCCAAGGGCGCAATGCGCAGTTTATGGGCCTGACCCGCTGGGATACGAGCAGCGATTTGCTGAATGCGCCCAGCATGGAAGGCGGCTGGTTTGCCGTACCTGACCCGGACCTGAGCGCGCAGTTTGATGCCCGCTATCTGACCGCTTATGGCACGGAGCCGCATAACCTTTCGGGCCTTGCTTATGACGCTGTGGCGGCCATTGGTGCGATGATTGCAAGCGCGCGCCAGTCTGGCGCCGCCAGTGCGTTCGCGGTTGATCGGATTACCAATCCGGCGGGCTTTGCCGGGGTGAACGGCATTTTCCGGTTTAATTTTGACGGCACCAACCAGCGCGGCCTAGCGATTATGCAGGTCGGGACCGGCACGGCGAGTGTGATTTCGCCTGCGCCACGCTTCTTTGGGGCCTCGGGCAGTTAGTTTGACAAACGTAAACACAGATATGCTGATGGGCGGGCTGATAAGCTCGCCCTTGGCCATTTGGGATGGGGGGCAATTGGCCGCCGATCTGGATGTGGCTATGGCGGATGCCATGGATGCAACCGATATTCGCGCCCGCGCCGTGGTGGTGCTGCGCGGCGCAATGGAGGCCGGTCGCGCGGTAATTGCCGCTGCGTTGGAAGCCGACCCGTTTCAGGCGCGCAGTGCCACGCGGACCTATAGCTGGCTAACCGATCAGATTGTGTGCGCCGTGCTGGACCTTGCCCATACGCGCCTGCACCCAAACCCAATGCCAACGGCGGCCGAGCGGCTTTCTGTGCTGGGGGTTGGTGGCTATGGGCGGGGTGAAATGGCGCCGTTCTCGGATGTCGATTTACTGTTTCTGACGCCCTATAAGCAAACCGCATGGGGCGAGAGCGTGATTGAAAGCGTTCTGTATACCCTGTGGGATTTGAAGCTGAAGGTTGGCCATGCCACCCGCACGATTGATGATTGCCTGCGCCTAGCGGCCGAGGATTTAACCATTCGCACCGCCTTGTTGGAGCGCCGCCATATTTGGGGCGATGCGGCCTTGGCGCGGTTGTTGGGCCAAAAGCTGTGGCGCGATTTGTTCAAAGGCACAGCGCCTGAATTTATTGAGCAAAAGCTGGAAGAGCGCACCCAGCGCCACAGCCGCCATGGTGGCGCGCGTTATGTGGTGGAGCCGAATGTGAAGGAAGGCAAGGGCGGGCTGCGCGACCTTCAAACCTTGTTCTGGATCGCCAAATATCTGCATCAGGTGGAAACCGGGGCCGATATGGTTAAGGCCGGGGTGCTGCGGGCTGATGAATATGAAGTGTTTGACCGCGCCGAGAGCTTTTTATGGACCGTGCGCTGCCAATTGCATTTGCTGAACGGGCGCGCAACCGAGCAGTTGACCTTTAACAATCAGGTCGATGTGGCGGCCAAGCTGGGCTTTAGCGACCATGACGGGATGCGTGGCGTGGAGTGGTTCATGCAAAGCTATTTCCTGCATGCCAAGGATGTGGGCGAGCTGACGCGCGTGTTCCTGACCGGCCTTGAAGCGCGCCATGTGAAAAAACGCGCCAGTCTGGGCGTGACCCTGCGCAAGGCGTTCAGTTTTGGGCGCAATGTTATGCCCGGGCAATATGAAATTACCCATGGGCGGCTGGATATTACAGATAACAAGGCCTTCGCCACCGATCCTCTGAACTTCATTAAGCTGTTCCAAGAAGGGCTGCGCAGCGAGCGGTTGATACACCCCGATGCGATGCGGGTTGTTGCGCGTAACTTGGATATGATCGACGACAAGTTTCGCAATGACCCGCAAGCGAATGAGATTTTTCTGGATCTGCTGTTGAACCACAACAACCCCGAGCGTGCCTTGCGGCGGATGAATGAGTTGGGTTTTTTGGGGGCGTTTATGCCCGAATTTGGGCGCATCGTGGCGATGATGCAGTTCAATATGTACCATAGCTATACGG
>Ga0102815_10000848_pt1 | contig 19703 bp, 19 predicted proteins | sample ColrivemetaGS759_FD_79113 | JGI IMG/M metagenome (GOLD analysis project Ga0102815, IMG submission 79113) | Estuarine microbial communities from the Columbia River estuary - Ebb tide ETM metaG S.759 | ecosystem: Environmental > Aquatic > Marine > Intertidal zone > Estuary | place: USA: Columbia...
CACCTTAACTGTTAGGCGAGCTTCAACAAGGTTTTTGGGGTGATACACGTCCACTATGACGCGATCCGACGTTCGAGGCGTATTGCCTGAAAGCGGGCTCTCGGCGGGAAGCAACCCACCGTACCAAGGGCGAGAAGGCGGGCTTGGGTTCAGCCAAAGGAATGTTTCATTACCAATGCTGGCAGCTTTTTCCCGTCAGGATCGAACCCGGTCTTCAGGCGCGCGGCGAAAATGACGCCGTGAGTGGCTGCGCGGATCGACGGGTTGTTGAAGGGGACCTTCGTTTCGTTGGCCTTGGCAATATCGGTGATTTCCATGCCAGGCTGAACCGCGATTTTCGGAAGGGCGTTCAGGTCTAACCTCATGTGCAAGCGTTGGCACCGGGGTATAGGGTTTCGCGGCAGAGACTATCGACCCAGATCGAACATGATATTGCCGTCTCGCGGGGGAATGCGGCCTAGAACAGCGATCCAAATCGCGCTTGGTTTGTCGCTGTGGTCTTGTCGGGAAGGATCAGGTCTTACCGCGCGCGGCCTTTTCTTCTTTGGTGAGCTTATTGTTCCAAGTGTTGTTGCTCAAACCCAGCTCTCTTGGAAGCGGCTTGGTTTTGCCGACGCTCACCTTGCCGCCGTTCTTCAGGAACTCCTGAATCAGGGCATCATCGGTGGATTCTTTGGGGACTTTTTTCATATCCTTCACCATACCTGATCAGGCGCATTGCTGTCACGCACCATCTGGTACTATCTTGATCAGCCTGGCCATTGCCCGCCAAAATCAGTCTAACTTTGCCTCATACACGCGTAGAGTTGGTTGCGCTGGAGGCTAGGATGCAAGACGTTGCACGATTATCGCACAAGGAGATTACGACATGATGATCTACGGATTGAACACCTGCGCAATTTGCCAAAAAGCCCGCAAGGCGTTGGAAGCAGAGGGGAAATCCGTCGTTTTCCGTGATATTCGCGCCGAGCCTCTGAGTGAGGCTGAATTGGCAGAGCTGATCGCAGAGTTTGGGGATCGGCTGGTGGATCGGAAGTCAAATGACTACCGGGGGCTCAGTGATTGGCTGAAAAATTCAGAGGCAGAGGCGCAGATCGCAGCCCAGCCCAAGGTGATGGCGCGTCCGGTAATTCGCGATCAAGATGTGTTTTACCTAGGCTGGGATGAGGCCGTTCAAAACGCTCTGCTTCGCAGTTGATCTCTTGATCCAAGGTTCACGTTAAATGGACCGAAATCCGGATGAAAACCTTCAGGTCGAGGCATCGCGCCTTACATCACGCGCTTGACCAACCCCAAAGCGCCTCGTTTCCACGGAACCCGGTGCGTGACGCCGGCTTGTGCGGCGATACGGTCGCGGTTCAAGACATACCATTCAAAGTTGCGGACCAAAGCCTCGGTGTTTGAGTAGCGCGGCGCAAACCCCAATTGGCTCTCGGCCTTTGCGATGGCGACAAAGCTGTCCTTTGCCGCGGTTTCGTAAATCCATTTGTACAGCGGCGATAAATTCACAGCTTCCAAGGCGCGCAAGGTCCAGATGGCGGGCGCTGCGGGCAAGCCGATCACGTGCTTTCCATGGCCTGCTTGGTCCAACACCGACTGGAAACTTTCGCGCATTGTGCCAAAGCTGGCAGCCCCGATATTGTAGGTGTCATTGGCGATCTGCGGTTCTGCCTGTGCCACCAGCGCAATGGCATCGCTCAGGTCAGCAACATCCAACAGCTGATACCGGTTGTTTCCGCTGCCCAGAACCGGGAAATTGTGACCCGTATAGGCAAAGTCATACAGCAACTCAAATGCCCCCAAGCGCTCTGGGCCGACAAAGCTTTTGGGTCGCAAGACGGGCAGGATCATCCCTTTTTGGCGATACTCTGTACAAATCATTTCGGCCAAAACTTTGGATTCGCCATAGGGTCCGACGCCCTGCATGGGGTCGGCTTCAAGCAGGGGATGGTGGTCCGGTATCCCATAAACGGCGGTGCTGGAGATGTGGATGAACCGCGCGATCCCTCGTGCCAGCGCGCCCTCCAGCATCAGTCGGGTGCCCTCAGCATTGGTCGATCGGATTTCGGCGGGATCGGCCAATGGCAGTGCTGCGGCGCAATGAACCACAATATCGACACCTTCAAACGCTTGATCATGAAGGGAAATGTCGCGAATATCGCCTTGCAGGACATCGATCTGCGAGGCCTCGGGATAGGCGAATGGGGCAATGTCATAGCTTCGGACAGTCTGCCCGCTTGCCAGTAGCTGCCGGATCAAGTTGATCCCCAAGAACCCTGCACCACCGGTGACCAAGAAAGTCTGTTTCGACACGCCGCACCTCGCCGTTTTTAGCCGTACTCTCGATGAAACCTGTGGCCTTTATCGCGTGCCGTCAATTGACCAAATCAATCAACGACCGAAGACGCTAGCCGGTTTTTTCTTGCAGATAAGCGAGCATATCGTTGAACGAATTCATTTTGGGATAATCAGCTTCGGGCATCTCCAGTTTCAGGCGTTTGCCAAGCGCGGTCACTAGGTTCAGGAAATCCATCGAGTCGATGTCCATCTCCTCGCGCAGCTCACCGCTTTTGTCGATGTCGCTTATCTCGATGTCGGGGGCGATGCGGCGTAATTCCTCTTGCAAGGCCGTCTCGATGTCGTTGGTTTTCATAGGTCCTCCGGGGTTTGCAGATGTTTGCCGACGGCACTCAGAAACAAAGCGCCTCGGTGACCGTCGCTGACTCTGTGATCGGCGGCAAGTGTCAGCGTGACCGTGCGGCGTGGTGTGATCTTGCTCTTGTGAACCCAAGGGCGCTCGACGGCGGTGCCAACGCCGATGATGGCCACTTGCGGCGGGTTGATGACACCATAGAGCAGATCGACGCCGCGGTCACCGAGTGAGGTCACGGTGATCGTGGCATCCGAGAGTTCACGGGCGCGGAAACGGCCAGCCCTGACGCGCGCCACCAGATCGCGCAATCCGTCCATCAGCGTGTCGAGTTCGAGCGCCTGCACATCGTGGATCGCTGGCGCAATCAGCCCGCCGCTGCGGATGTTGGTGGCAACGCCGATATGCGCGGCCTTGCTGCCATGGAACAGGCCGTCGATGAAATGCCCATTCAGTTCGGGATATTTTGCCAGCGCCTTTGCCACAGCCTTGAGATAGAGCGCACCGAGCAAAATCCGCTGGTCGGGCGTGCGTTTCTTGTTGGTGCGGGTGACGAATTTCTCGGCGGTGGTGATATCGATGGTATGGGCCAGATAGTAGTGCGGGATCTCGCGTTTAGAGCGCGACATTGCCGCAGCGATGGCCGCGCGCATGTCCGACATCGGCGCGGGTTGCGTCGCGCTTTTGGGAGCGGTCGGCGCGCTTAAATCGGCCAGCGCGATGATCCCATCCGGCCCGGGTGCGAGCGTTGCAAGATCGACACCAGCCAGCGCCGCCTGTCGCCGCGCGGCTGGCGTGATCCGCTGCCGGGTTCCGACAGGGGGTGGGGCCTTTGCTTTTGGCTGGGTGATCGGGGGTGATGTCGCCGCCGTCTTTTTGGCGGGTGTCTTCACGGGCTTCGGGGCGGCCTTTTTGGAGGCAGCGTCTTTTGGTTCCACGTCTTTCGGCGCTGCCGCCTTCGCTTCGCCCGCCTTCAGGATCGTCGCCAAAGGCGTGCCCACCGGAACCTTGGTGCCGAGGTCAATCAGATAGGCATCCAACACTCCATCCTCGAAAACCTCGATCTCAATCGCGCCCTTCTGGGTTTCCACCACGGCAATAATATCGCCGCGAGCCACCGTCTCGCCGGGCTTTTTCAGCCACTCGACCAGCGTTCCTGCGTCCATGTCGGCCCCGAGTGAGGGCATCAGAAACTGGCTCATGGCTTGCGCTCCATCAGGGCCTTCACGGCCTCGACGATCTTGGGCACCTGCGGAATGGCGGCCTCTTCGAGATGCTGGGCGTAGGGCACCGGCACCTCTTCGCTGCAGACCCGTGCCAGTGGCGCATCGAGATCAAAGAACGCCTGTTCGGCTATTTGCATGCCGATCTCGGCGGCAAGGCTACCCGTTTTCCAGCCCTCGTCCACGATCAGGGCGCGGTGGGTTTTGGCGACGGACGCGAGGATCGTTGGCATGTCCAGCGGGCGCAAGCTGCGTAGGTCGATGACTTCGGCGTCGATACCCTGACCCGCCAGCACCTCTGCCGCCTCGAGCGTCTTCCACAGCGAGCCGCCGTAGGTGATCAGCGAGATATCCGTGCCAGCCCGCCGCACCATGGCCCGGTCGATATCTACCGGCCCGGCATTGGCGGCCAGTTTGCCTTCCATATTATAGAGCATCACATTCTCGAAGATCAGCACCGGATCGGGGTCTTCAAGGGCTGTCCACAACATGCCGCGTGCATCCTCGAGCGTGGCGGGGGCCAACACCCGGATGCCGGGGATATGGGCGAACCAGCCTTCCAGCGAATGCGAATGCTGCGCGGCCAACTGCTTGCCTGCGCCGGTGGCCATGCGGATCACGACGGGCACGCCGAACTGGTTGTTCGACATGTGACGGAAGGTGGCTGCGGTATTGAGGATCTGATCCAGTGCCAACATGGCGAAATTGACCGTCATCACTTCGACGATTGGGCGCATTCCGGCAATCGCCGCGCCGATCCCGGCACCGGTAAATCCTGCCTCGGACAGGGGCGTGTCGCGGATCCGGTCCGCGCCGAACGTGTCCAACAGCCCCTTGCTGACAGCATAGCAACCGCCGTAATGGCCGACATCCTCGCCCATCAGGAACACACGATCGTCGCGCTTCATGGCATCGGTAATCGCAGCCTTCATCGCGTCGCGATAGGTGGTGTCGATCAGCTTGCCGGGTTTCTTCGGCTTGGGCGGGGCAGGGCGCTCGGACGCCATCACATGATCGGTGAGCGACGTCAGCGGCGCGTCGGTCCCTGCCTCGGCAAAGGCCACGGCCTCGTCGATTTCGGCATCGACCTCGGCGATGATCGTCTCGATCTCGCCTTTGTGCAGCAGGCCGTTCTGTTCCAGCCAACCCTGAAAACGCACGATGGGCCCCTTCTTGCGCCACTCATCGACCTCGGATTTTGGGCGATAGAGTTGGGCATCGAACATCGAATGCGGTCGAAAGCGGTAGGTGCGAAACTCAAGAAAATACGGCTCGTTCGTCTCACGCATGACCTTCAGCGCGCGTCGCGTCGCGGCCTCGACTGCGATCACATCCATCCCGTCCACCGTCTCGGATTGTATCTTATAGCCGCGCGCCTTGACCGCGATATCGGTTTCCGCCTCGGTCAGGGTCAGCGCCGAGCCCATCGCGTAGCCGTTGTTCTCGCAGACAAACAGCACCGGCAAGTCCCACAGAGAGGCGAGGTTCATCGCTTCGTGAAACTCGCCCTCGGCGGCCGCTCCCTCGCCAAAAAAGCAGACCGTCACCGCGTCGCGCTTTTCCATCTTGTCGGCCAAGGCCAGCCCGGTGGCCAAGGGCAACCCGCCGCCGACAATCGCATTCCCGCCATAGAAATTATGCGCAGCGTCGAACAGATGCATCGATCCGCCACGCCCGCCAGCGCAACCTTCGGCCTTGCCATACATCTCGGCCAGGGTCGCCGTCATCGGTACACCGCGCGCCAGTGCGTGGCCGTGTTCGCGATACGTGGCCACGATCCGATCCTCGGGCGTGAGCGTCGTCATCACCCCCACCGCCACGGCTTCCTCGCCATCATAGAGGTGCAGAAATCCGCGAATTTTCTGCTGTGAGTAAAGCTCAGCACATTTGCCCTCGAAACGGCGGATACGGATCATGCCTTTCAGCAACTCGCGGACATGGGCGTGATCGAGGCGGGGTTTGACGGTGGGTGTCTTGGCTGATTTGGTCATTTCTCATCACTTTCCAGGGTTGAGATGTCGCCCTCGGGCAGGCCCAATTCGCGGGCTTTCAAGAGCCTGCGCATGATCTTGCCGCTGCGGGTTTTTGGCAGGTTCTGGCGAAAGGCGATTTCCTTTGGTGCCACGGCGGGGCCAAGGCGTTTGCGGGCATGGCCCAACAATTCAAGCTGCAACTCATCGCCCGGCTCAAAGCCCGGTTTCAGCGCGATATAGGCCTTAACGATCTCGCCTGCCGTCTCGTCGGGAATGCCGATCACCCCAACTTCGGCGACCGCCGGGTGCTCCATTAAAGCGCTTTCCACTTCGAACGGTCCGATCAGGTGTCCGGCGCTCTTGATCACGTCATCCGAGCGCCCGACGAACCAATAATAGCCGTCCTTGTCACGCATCGCGAGATCGCCGCTCAGGTACCAGCCGTCGCGAAAGCTCTTCTCGTAGCGCGCCTGTTGACCCAGATAGGTTCGCATCATCGACGGCCAGCCGGGGCGCAGGGCCAACTCGCCGATGGCCTGCGGTTTGGTGATCTCTTGGGCCCCTGCATCCGTGACCTCGACGATCCCCGCCTCAATCCCCGGAAGGGGCTTGCCCATCGACCCTGGCTTGACGTCCATCGAGGCGTAATTGGCGATCATGATGCCGCCGGTTTCAGTCTGCCACCAGTTGTCATGGAAGGGCATGCCAAAGACCTCATTACCCCAGATCACCGCCTCAGGGTTCAGCGGTTCACCGACACTGGCCATGAACCGTAGCGCCTTGAAATCATGGGCGTCCGGCAACTCACGCCCCGATTTCATCAGCATCCGGATGGCGGTCGGCGCGGTGTACCAGACATTGACCTTCTCGGTTTCCAAAATGTCATACCAGCGCGCCGCCTCGAATTCGGCCTCGTCGATGATCATGGTGACGCCGAGCGTCAGGGGCGCGATGATCCCGTAAGAGGTGCCGGTGACCCAGCCCGGATCAGCCGTACACCAGTAGATGTCGCCAGCCCGGAGATCGAGCGCCAGACGTCCTGTTTCGCGGTGCGCCACCACAGCGCCGTGCACATGCACGACCCCTTTGGGCTTGCCCGTGGTGCCGGAGGTAAAGTGCAAGAGCGCCATGTCTTCGGGTTGCATCGGTGCGGTCTCGAAGTCGCTTGCGGCAGACGTCATCAGCGCCCTGTAATCCCTGCAACCCTCGACCTCGGCATCGATCAGGATCACCTCGCGCAGCGTCGGCAGGCTGTCACGGATGTTCTTGACCTTGCGCTTGTAAAGCGCGGCGGAGGTGATCAGCACAGTGCCACCGCCAATCTCCAGCCGTGATTGGATAGGCTCCGGCCCGAAGGCTGAAAAGAGTGGGCAGAAGACGCATCCTGCCTTCAAGGTGCCCAGTGCCGCGATGTAAAGCTCAGGCGTGCGTCCAAGCAGCGAATAGACTTTGTCGCCCTTTTTGAGCCCCAACTCGCGCAGCACATTGGCAAAACGACTGGTCTCTCGGGCAAGATCCGCATAACTCAGATCCGTTCGTACGCCTGATTTTGCGATCCATCGGATGGCAACCTGATCGCCGCGCCCCTCGGCCAGATGCCGGTCCACCGCTTCGTGCGCGATGTTCAGCGCGCCATCTGGCAATCCCGCCAGTTCGGCTCGGGATTTGTCCCAAGAAAAGCTGGCTCGAGCCGTCGAATAGTCGGGCATATTGGAACTGGACTTGGTCGCCTGTTCCTTCTTGATCAGGTTGTCGGTCATGTTGGTTCACCCCAATTTGCCGATGCATGAACCACAATTCTAGGGACAAGTTCGCGGTTTGGCGCTGACCTATGTCAAGTGGACCTCGGTGTTGGTGGCTGATGGGAACGACCGCTCAGCGCGCCCACACTGGCTTTGCTCGCGCGTGAATAGCGCAAGTTTGCGAGCCGCCTTGCAGCGTCAATTTCTGCGGCGGCTCGTGCTGGGGGCCAAGTTGTGCTGCTCGGGGAACCCCTGCCATTCATAGCTGGTGAACTGGCAACCCTGCTCGGGATGCACGTGGACTTTGGTTTTGGGTTAGCGGGGCACAGTTTGATCAATCAAACAAAGCCAGCGATGTCTCAGGCATCATACACTGAGCCATTTGCCCCGCGTGTTCAGTGTTTGATCATAACATGGCGCACCACGGTATAGTCTTCAAGCGCGTAAGACGACATGTCCTTACCGTAGCCTGATTGCTTGAGACCGCCGTGTGGCATCTCGTTGACCAGCATGAAATGCGTGTTCACCCACGTGCACCCATAGCGCAGACGCGCGGCTGTCTCCATGGCGCGACCGACATCTCGGGTCCAAACCGAACTGGCCAGGCCATAATCGCTGTCATTGGCCCAAGTGACCGCCTGCTCTGCATCCGAAAAGGGGGTGATCGACACAACCGGACCAAAGACCTCGCGGCGCACGATTTCGTCCGATTGCTGCGCCCCGGCCACCACGGTGGGCCGATAATAGAAGCCCGCATCCATCACGTCGCCGCCTGCGGTGATTTCGACGTGTTTGAGTTCGCGCGCGCGGTTGACGAAGCTGGCCACCCGGTCGCGCTGGCGCATACTGATGAGGGGGCCGATTTCATTGAGGCTGTCATCGTCATTGCCTAACCCGATGGCCGATACGGACGACGACAGATCCGCGACCAGCCGATCATAGATCTTCGCGCCTGCGTAGATCCGGCACGCGGCGGTGCAATCTTGACCGGCGTTATAGAACCCGACCGCGCGCAGCCCCTCGACAACCTCATCGACGTCAGCGTCATCAAACACCACGACAGGGGCCTTGCCACCCAGCTCCAGATGCGTGCGCTTAACCGATTTCGAGGCGGCATCCAGGATTTTCTTGCCAGTCGCCACATCGCCAGTCAGCGACACCATATCCACGCCCGGATGATGGATCAGCGCATTGCCGACGGTGTGCCCGCGGCCGGGCACGACGTTGACGACCCCTTCGGGCAATTCCTCGGCGAGGATACGCGCCATTTTCAGCGCCGTCAGCGGCGTCTGTTCCGAGGGTTTGAACACCACGGTGTTGCCGCCGCCAATGGCCGGGGCCAGCTTCCAAGCCATCATCATCAAAGGATAATTCCACGGGGCGATAGACGCCACGACGCCAATTGGGTCACGCCGGATCATGCTGGTGTGACCCGTCAGGTATTCGCCCGCAATCGCGCCATGCTGGCAACGCACCGCGCCCGCAAAGAAGCGGTAACAATCAACAATCGCTGGGATTTCATCGTTGAGAGCGGCGTGCAGGGGTTTTCCACAATTGAGCGCTTCAAGGGCGGCAAAGGCTTCGGCTTCGGCCTCCACGCGGTCAGCAATCCGCAACAAGGCCTCAGCACGCTCGACGGGGGTGGTGCGCGACCAGCCAACGAAGGCGTTACGTGCTGCGGCGACGGCCCGATCAACCTGCGCAATCGAGGCCTCGGCCACATCGAGGATCAATCCTCCTGTGCGCGGGTTCAGGATCGCTTCGGCGGCGTCTTCGCCGGCTTCAAAGCGGTCGCCAATCAGCAGTTGCGTCTCAAAATGGCCCATGTTGACCTCCTTGTGGTTATTTGCCCCCGCCCGCGGTCTCGGAGCCGCCGCGGGTCAGGTAGTAAGCGAGAAGAATCGGCACAAAGGTGGCCGCAAAGACCACAATCGCGACGACATTGGTGACGGGGCGCTGTCGCGGGCGCACCAGCTCGTTCAGCATCCATATCGGCAGTGTTGATTGCTGCCCGGCGGTAAAGGTGGTGACGATCACCTCGTCAAAGGACAAGGCAAAGGCCAGCATCCCCCCCGCCAGCAATGCAGAGCCAAGGTTGGGCAAGACGACATAGCGGAAGGTCTGAAACCCGTTGGCGCCCAGATCCATCGACGCCTCGACAATTGACCCCGACAAGCGGCGGAACCGCGCGACAGAGTTGTTAAAGACGATGACAATGCAAAATGTCGCGTGGCCCAAAACGATGGTCCAGGTCGAAAACGGGATGTCGAACACTGAAAACGCCGAGCGCAGCGACATGCCCGTAATGATCCCCGGCAGCGCAATCGGCAGAACCACCAAGAGGCTGATCTGATCGCGGCCAAAGAATTTTGAGCGGGCCATGGCGGCGGCGCATAGGGTTCCCAAAGTCAGCGCGAGGAGTGTCGAAATCGAGGCGACTTTGAGCGACAGATACAACGGTGGCCAGATATCGGCACGGTTCCAAGCCACTTCGAACCATTGCCCGGTCAGGCCTGGGGGCGGAAACTGATAGGTGCGTTCATCCGTGGTGAAGGCATAGAGAAAGATCAGCAAGATCGGCACATGCAGGAACAACAGCCCGGCAGCGGCGGCGATCTTGAGCATCAAAGGAGCACGATCAGAGCGCATCAAAGGCCCCCTTTCGCCGTGCGATTGTCAGGTAGATCACCATGATGACAATCGGCACCACAGCAAAGGCGGCGGCCAGCGGAATATTCCCGGCGGTGCCTTGGTGTGAATACACAGCTTGCCCGATGAACAGCCGCGACGAGCCGATGATTTGCGGGATGATGTAATCCCCCAAGGTCAGCGAGAACGTAAAGATCGAACCGGCGATGATGCCCGGCAGGGCCAGCGGAAAAATCACGCTGCGAAAGGTGCGCCATGAGCCCGCGCCGAGGTCGGCCGAGGCCTCGAGCATGGAATTGGGCACCCGTTCAAGCGCGGCTTGCATCGGCAGGATCATGTAGGGCAGCCAGACATAGAGAAACACCATCCACGTGCCGATATAGCTGGTAGACAGAGAGGTGCCGCCGATCACCGGCAGGGCCAGCACCGCGTTTAACACAGCCGAGGCCCCGATCATGTCGCTGGCCCAAGTGACGATCCCCTCACGCGCAAGGATGAGTTTCCACGCATAAACCTTGACCAGATAGGACGACCACAGCGGCAACATCACACCCAGATAGAACAGCGCTTTCCATTTGCCTCGCGCATACCGGGCCGCGAAATAGGCAATCGGGAATGCCACGACGACGGACGACAGCGTGACGATGGCGGCCATGGCAACCGTGCGCAGAATGATGTCCATATTCGCTGGCAAGAACAGCTCGAGATAGGTGCGCAGCGTGAACTCGCGCACGATCATGCCAGAGAAATGGTCAATCGAATAGAAACTCTGGATCAGCAAGGCCGCCAGCGACCCAAGATAGATGATCCCCAGCCAGCCCAAGGGCAGGACCAACAGCGTGATCAACAGCACATTGGGGTGTCGCCAGAACAGAGTGGTCAGCCGGTCGGCTGATCCTCGCGACGGCAAAATGGCGGGCGCCGATTTCTGCGCCCCGGTCATGCCTCTGCCTCCATACGGTGCAGGGCATCCGCCGCCCAAGACAGCCCTACGGTCTGCCCCAAGTCTGGCACCATTTGGCCGCGTGGCACAAAGCCCGAAATCTCACCGCCGGGCACCGCCACCGACACCCGCGTGCCTGATCCTAGGTAGCGCAGATTGGAAACTTGTCCCTGAACACCGGCACCGGGCGCCCCGATCCGCACCGCTTCGGGGCGAAGGCTGGCCCAGAAGGGCGCAGCACCCAAGGACAGCGCAAGCTCAGGCGACAACACATTCGATGAGCCAACGAAGTCAGCCACAAACCGGGTGCGCGGGTGATCGTAAATCTCGCTGGGGGTGCCGATTTGCGCAACGCGCCCCTCTGAGAAGACCGCGACCGTATCGGCCATCGACAGAGCCTCACCTTGATCGTGGGTTACGAACACAAAGGTGATGCCCAGACGCTGTTGCAGGGTTTTCAACTCGTCCTGCATCGCCTCGCGCAGCTTGAGGTCAAGCGCGCCCAAGGGTTCATCCAGCAGCAAAACGCGTGGTTCATTGATCAGCGCCCGCGCCAAAGCCACGCGCTGACGCTGCCCGCCGGACAAGGCCGCGGGCTTTCGGTCGCCGTATCCTTCCAGCTTGACCAGCGCCAGCAAATCTTCGGCGCGTGTCTCGCGGGTCTTTTTATCGACGCCCTTGACCATCAGCCCATAGGCTACATTCTCGCGCACGGTCATATGGGGAAACAGCGCGTAATCCTGAAACACGGTGTTCACATTGCGCCGGTTCGGCGACACGTCGCTGACGTTTTGGCCAAAAATGCGAATGTCGCCAGCCGTCGGTGCCTCGAACCCGGAAATCAGCCGCAGACAGGTCGTTTTGCCAGAGCCCGATGGCCCCAGCATGGCAAAGAACGTGCCTTCTTTGATGCTAAGATCAACCTGATCGACGGCCTTGACCGATCCGAAGTGGCGCGAGACCCGAGAGAATTCGACAGCGGCGGTCATAGATATTCCAGCAAACAGAGAGGTGTTGGCGGCCACCTCAACAGGTGCCCGCCAGTTCAAGTCAGGTCAGGGAAAGCCCTGACGTTGCATCACGATCAGCGGCCGCCGATCACGCCGATGTAATCGCTGACCCAGCGGTAATAGGGCACGCATTCGGTTTGGCTCTCGCACTGCGTTACCGGCGTCGTCCAGAACTGAACGCGATCAAAATCGTTCATGCCGTTCGTCGCGCAGCCCTCGGCGGTTTGCATCCCGCTGCCATCCGAACAGGCGGTCGGAACGACCGGGTTCGCGCCAAACCAGACGGACAGATCAGCCTGCAAGTTTGAGGAAAGCGTGTGTTCCATCCACAGATAAGCACAGGTCGGGTTGGCGGCATCAGCGTGCAACATCGTCGTATCCGCCCAGCCCGTCACGCCTTCTTCGGGGATCGTCGAGGCCACCGGAACGCCATCAGCCTGAAGCAGGTTCACCTGGAAAGGCCACGAGCCCGAAGCCGCCATCCCCTCGTTGCGGAAGTCATCCATCTGGATAAAGGCGTCATGCCAATAGCGCGACGTCAGCGTGCGCTGAACGCGCAACAAATCCAATGCTGCGGCGTATTGATCGGCGTTCAGTTCATAGGGCGAGGTGATGCCCAATTCGGGTTGGTGTGCCATCAGATATTGCGCCGCATCCGCCACATGGATCGGACCATCATAGGCCTGAACCCGCCCGGCGTTCGACTGCCCGTCTGGCAGGGTCATTTCCTCGAACACAACGTTCCAACTGGTCGGTGGCGAGTCGCCAAACACCTCGGTGTTATACATCAAGACGTTCGGCCCCCACTGATAGGGCACCCCGTAATGCACGCCGTTCACGGTATGCCACGGCGCGTTTTGCAAGCGCGTGTCCACGGTATCCCAGCTTGGGATCAGCGACAGATTGATCGGCTGCACGCGATTGCCGGCCACCAGCCGCAGCGACGCATCACCCGAGGCCGTCACCAGATCGAAGCCGCCTTCGTTCATCAGCGCCACCATCTCATCCGAGGTATTGGCGGATTTGATCTGCACCATGCACCCGGTTGCTTCCTCGAAACTGGTCACCCAGTCAAAGGCGGCATCGGTTTCACCGCGTTCGATATACCCGGGCCAAGCGACGATATTGACCTGACCTTCCGGCGTTCCCAGCGCCGCGATCTGCGCGACAGCCGGGGAAACGGCGACCAATGCGGCAAGCGCAGTCGTTCCCATAAGTTTCAAAGTCGGCATGTTCAAACTCCCGGTTGATGGCGCCCGACACGGGCTTTTTTGCATTGCCCGAAGTCTAAAAGTCGATCGACACTTCGCAATATTAAAATTCAGAAGGTTGAGTTCGGTTTTTCCGATACCACAAAGATGCATAACTTATATAACGACTTTTCAAAGTCTTACAGGCTATCGCATTGGCAGGGATGACTGCGCGACCTTGATGAAATTGCGTGTTGGCGTGCTAACAGGGGCTCCGCGACGCCAAGCAAGGCCAACCTGCACGCTTGGCAGATTGCCCGAGACATCGCGGATTTCGATCCGATCACCTTCCAAGGACCAAGGCCGATAGACCAGCGAAGGCAGAATGGCCAATCCGGCTCCGGTGGCAACAAGGCTGCGCACCGCCTCGACGCTGCGCGTCCGAAACGAGATCGTCGGGCGCACCGTCATGGCCGCCATGAGCGCGCGCATGCTTTCCTCAATTTCATCGACCATCAACTGAATCATCGGCTCTTGGCCAAGTTGCGACAATTCAATCGATTCTTCCTGTGCAAGCGGATGTCCCATCGGCATCCACAGCCGATACGGCGACACGATCATCGTCTCGACATGCATTGCCATGCGATCCCGCACCGAAGAGGTAAGCAGCACCGCGGCGTCCAATTCACCGCCAATCAAAAGGTGCTGCAAATACTCGCCACTGTCTTCGATCACACTTAGTTCCACGCGCGGATATGCCCGTCGGAACCGTGCCAGAATATCCGACAAAACATAGCCCGCGACCAGCGACGTTACCCCCAGCGCCAAGCGCCCGCCGGCCTGCTCTTGTTCGTCGCGAAACGCATGGCGGGCGTTGGTCACGTCGCTTAGAATCTGGCGGGCATGACGCAAGAACAGGCTGCCTCGATGGGTGATCAAGAGCCCGCGCGGTTGGCGCTCGAAAAGCTGGACACCAAGATCATCTTCCAAGGCGCGAATGGCTTCAGTCACCGAGCTTTGTGAGATTGACAAGGCCCGCGCGGCGCCGGTCACCGAGCCCTGTTCAGCGGCGGCGACAAAAAACTGAAGCTGTCTGATGGTAAAGGCCATGGCTGAACCTTAGCGATGTTACCCACGCGGGAAAAGCGCTCAGTGCGCCGGCTGCCCGCGATGCTGTTCAAAGCATAACTGCAATCATTCGACGAGTTTTGTCATGAGGCATGCCCGTCGAGAACCAGCGCTTAATAGACCATCAAGCGTGGGCCTGCGTGTTAAGGGTGCCTCTCCAACTGTGTGTATCGGGTGCTGGTATTGGAGCCTTGAGCGGAGGTTTCACGCCCGGCTGATCCAAACAGGGAGCGCGATGCCGCATCGGTCACCGGGTCGCGGGTTCGTTGTGAGGCCCATTTCTGTCTGATTGGATGTCTTGAATGTGCTGCGGCCATGTTGACCAGATATAGCCGAGAATATCCAAAATATCCGTGTCCGAGAGTGTTCCGGCAAAGCTGGGCATGCCGCTGACAAAACCGGCGACGCCCATTGCCGCCAAAGCCTCGGCACCGCCCAAACGGGTGTAGTCAAACAGCAGCGTGGTGTCGTGATGCCATGTGTGGCCGCTCTCATCATGCGGCGGGGCGGGCAAGACGCCGGTTTCATCCGGGTTTTGCCAATCGGCTTGCCCCTCTAAGGTGGCGCCGTGGCACGAGGCGCAATGGGTGGCGTAAAGCCGCTGCCCGTTTTCCTGATCGCGCCCCGCCAAATCATGCTCGGCCAATGCCGCTGATCCGGCGACACAGAGAGCCAGAACAAGAGCAGTTTTCATGTGACTTCGACCCAAGTTTTCATCCCAGACGCCTGATGCCCCAGCATATGACAATGGAGCAACCATTTGCCGGGGTTGTCGAAGACGCAGAGGATGTCTTGTGATGCACCGGCATCCACGAGTGTCGTGTCGCGCAGATCCCCCAGAGCGCCGTTTGCCGCGATCTCATGGAAATGATGCCCGTGCAGGTGAATCCCATGCGCGAACCTTGTGTCGTTGACCAAGGTTATCCGCGCTGTCTGACCGCGTTCAAAGCTGTGCAAGGGTGCGTCGGGTAGGCCTGATTGGCCGTTAAAAGCCCAGATATCGGATTGCGACATCATCTGGCGGCTCATCGCGCCGCCTTGCATCACCAGCGTCACTGCGACCGCGTGGGTCAAGTCTGGCGCCGCAATTTGATTGGCTGGCAGGGCACGGATGGGCGCTGGCGTTCGATCCGCGTTAACGCCGTTTACCGGAAGGGCGCCCAAGGCGAACGGGCCATCGCGGGTGGGGAATAGGACGTCGATCTGTTGGTCAGAGGTCACGTCGGCGATGATGTCCATCCGTTGCGCTGGGGCCAACACGAGCTCGCCAACGGCGCGTGGCGTGGCCAGCGGCATTCCATCTAGGGCGACGATCATGCCGTCGATGCCCGCAATTTCAATCGGGAAGATCCGGTCTGTGGCGACGTTGATCAGTCGCAAGCGCAGTCGGTCGCCAACCCGAACCGGGCCATCCATTCCGAACAGCGCGCGGGCGAAATTCCCCAGCCGTCCACCATGCGCTTGGTCGTGCCGGTCGTCGAAGCCTTCGGCCAAGGCACCGGTGTCGGTGAGCCGCCAATCGTCGATCAACACCGTGATGTCGTGGTCCACATCGGGTGGCGTGTCTTCGACGACGATGAGGGGGCCAAAGAGCCCCTTGGCGACCTGTTCCGACGAACGGTTGTGCGAATGATACCAATACGTCCCGGCGTCCGGCGTTCTGACGGCGTAGTCAAAACTGTCACCGGGCGGCACAACGTCTTGCGTCAGGCCGGGGACGCCATCCATCGCATTGTCTTGCCGCAGCCCGTGCCAATGCACCGCCGATGCTTGATCGAGATGGTTCACCAGCCGGATGTTCCGAACCTCGCCCTGACGAAAGCGCAGCTCAGGCCCTGGAGTGGCACCGTTGAAGCCCAGCATCGCGGTCAGTGGCCCGCCATCTGGTAAGAGACTGGCGTTAACGGGTTGCGCGGTCAGGTCAAAGCGTTGCGTGGCCCAAGCCAATTGCGGCGCGAGTGCTGCACCTGTTGCGGAAATCAGAAACGAACGTCTGTGCATGGTATACCTCAGTATGGCAGGGTCAAAACGCTGGTGAGCGTGGCCGTTGCGGCGAAAATCAGCAGGAGTATCAACGTTTCGATTTCAACGGAGCGCACCAAATGATGCGCGGCCCGTCGGTCACCGGCGCGCATGGCTGGCACAAATCTAAGCTTGTTCGCGGCTGCGAGACCAAGCAACAGCGCGACGAGCGCCACCTTCGTAACCAGTGTGAGGCCGTAGGCCGTCGTCACCAGCGCTGTCAGGTCTCCAAGGATAAGCCACGCCATCCCCAAGCCAGCCAGCACCAGTAACGGCACGATCACGCTGGCCGCCTGGCCGAAGCTATGGCCCAGATTGGCCCCACGCTCAAAGTGGTCTGGTTGCCGCGCGCAATGGCGCAACGGCGCAAGCACGCCCACCCAGAACGCGACCCCAAGCAGATGCGCCAACAGCAATGGCCGCACCCAGAGCGACTCGACCTCGCCGACATGCCCGATCTGGGTAAAGGACCATAAGGCCAAGGTTCCTCCAAGCAGTGACATCCACTGGCCGATTGCCGGAAGAAACAGCCCGACGCCAATCAATCCGATACCGAGCAAGCGGTAGGTCACCGCGTCTCCGACGGGCGTCGACCACAACAGCCCCAGCATTTCGGGGTCAACCATCCCCGAGATTTCCCCCGTCAGAACGGCCCCGCGCAGCATGAAGCGAAGCACCACAGCCAGCAACGCCAGCCCGGCAAATCGCAACGCCCAGGTGCGAAGCATGGCGTCGAGCGGGGCTAGGAGTGCGGGATAGCAGACCCGAACCATGACAAGCCCAGTGGCACCGAACAGGCCCATATAGAGCGCCATTTTCGTGACTATGGTCGCAAACCCCCAAATATCGGGCATTACTCAATCCACCGAGAACGAAAAGTCGCCGCTCATCGGGTGACCGTCTGCGCCCAGTCCACGCCATGCGATCAGATAGGTGCCTGCGCCGCTGCCCTCCAAGGTCAGGGAGAATTCGGTCGCAAAGCTGGTTTGATCGCCAAGGTCGAGTTCGACCGAGGGCTGGTCTTGGTATGTCATGTCCACGCGCGTCAGCCGAATAGTGTTGGCAAATTCGATGCTGACCTGTGCCGGAACTTCCGCAACAACGCTGGCGTTCTCAGGCATGGTCGAGCGCACCGGGGAATGGGCGGCAGCGGCCGTCGCGAACAGGAAGGACAGGGCAATTGTTGCGAGGGTTTTCATGGAGCAGTCCTTAAGTGATTTCGGGAATGGAATTCGATAAGAAGGGTCAGTGATAGTCGTTTGAATGATGCCACGCGTCAAACTATCAACGCGTAACATTGTGTTGATAGGCCAGTGGCGGTCAGCAAATCCGAGCGCAACAGGGGCTGCTGTGCCGGGGTTTGACGAATGCGACGATCCGTTGCGCAGTTGGGTGACATTTGGGAACTTGGCCTGCATCGCATCGGCTGCGGCGACGCGCGGTGCAGGGCAATCTAAGTGCAGCCACGACTACGGCACACTTGTTGCCACAAAGCGAGGCGGCTCAGCTTGGGTCGCTTCAAGAGCGATTTGCTGATATTTCAATGACACTGCTGAAGTCTCCCGATTAAGAATCTACTTTAGCCGAGCTTTTGGTGCGCGTCGATCTTGCATCGAAGCTTGTCACACGGCATCTCAGTAGCAAAGGCCTCAGTAAACTATTGGGCATCCCCCAAAACCAAATCCCCAAAACCAAATCGACGTCGTTGCCCTGACGTTCCACCGATCATTCAGCCTACGCCGTCGTGGTGTCGAGACAAAGCTGCTCGCCTATATTCGCAAAGCCCGTGATTGGTACCAACAGGTGATCGCTGGCGTCAGTGTCACCGAGATTGCCGCGACCAAAGGGTTCAGCCGCAGCCGAGTCCAACTCAGGATCGAACTTGCGTTCCTGACCCCAGATATCGTCGAAGAAATCGCAGCGGGGCATCAGCCAATGGGCTTCACCTCGGAGTGGGTCAAGCGTCACAAGCTGGCTGTTATTTGGGCGGAGCAGCGCGAAACTCTCGCCAAGCTGTCGCCTGACCATCGGGAGAAGCTCGTGTCGAAGAGAATGAAATACTGCGATGAACCTCGGGATACCTGTGCCGATATCTCCGACAGTACCGAGCTAGAATCCCGGAAAATGCACTCCCATTCTGCCCAAGGACTTTCAAATCGGGACCGTCGAAAAATCGAGTCAGAGTCTGAAGGGCGTTTTGCCGCAGATATCACGGAGAAATACTATCTCAAACAGGACCGTCGGTTCGCCAATCTAAGGTAATTCCCCGACCAATCGAAGGGTGATTAGGTGATATTTACCAAGGCGTTAGATGGTGGCGGAGGGGATGGGCCTGACGTCGAACCTTCTCTACCCTTCAAGGCATTGAAAACGCTAGCAGGTCCGTTGCGTTGAAAGCTCAGATACTGGCTCATCCCCGAGAAGTAGACTTCGCAGTCGGTCAAGTACGCATACACCATTTGCCACATCAATGCTTGCAGTCTCCAGGATTGTCTCGTGACCGGTTATTCGGTGTCGAGCGTGCACAAGCTCTGTTGCACCCAGCCCTGGATGATGAGGATACAGAAGGGTAAGACGCGGCGCGCGGTAAAGCTGCGCATAGGCCATCATCTGGTAGACATCGCCTTGTGAGACGCCCTGTTTTGGATCGTCGATCCGGGAGGAGATCCTCTTCCATTTGGTGTCAATCACATGAGTTACGGTGCCAGCACGGCGGATCAGGATATCTGGCTTAGTCTGGAAAAGCCCTCGCTCGGTCGATTCTGCGGAAAGGCAGAACAGACGCCCGCCCTGAAGGGAAACCGTCAGGTCCGTCCCAGCCAGCGTCCGAGAAATCAGACGCCCTACATATTCCTCGAACAGTGTGTTCATCTCAAACAGCAGCGCTGTTCCCTGACCCACGCCACCAGTCGTCGTCTGATATCGGCCCTCCAGGAAGAGGCGGGCCATGCTCAGAAGCTCCCGCCACCGGCGATTGGTGCGGTCGATCACCACGTCATCCCACCGCAATTCCGATGGTGAAATATCCGCGATGTCCGCATACACAAAAGCCAGTTCTCGTAGCCACTGTTGATTTCCCGTACTCCGAGACCTCCGAGAGAGGTGCAACACGGCGGCTTTCATGATCCGATTCAACGACGTGTCTTCCGACAAGACGTCAAATCGGCATGCGA
>Ga0102815_10000850_pt1 | contig 19693 bp, 16 predicted proteins | sample ColrivemetaGS759_FD_79113 | JGI IMG/M metagenome (GOLD analysis project Ga0102815, IMG submission 79113) | Estuarine microbial communities from the Columbia River estuary - Ebb tide ETM metaG S.759 | ecosystem: Environmental > Aquatic > Marine > Intertidal zone > Estuary | place: USA: Columbia...
ATGTGGCCCATGACGTGGCCGTCGCGCAGGGACTCGCCCCAGGGGAAGAAGAGGCACAGGCTCGCGGGGTCGACCAGCATGGCCAGCGCCAGGCGCTCGAGCTCCTCGATTTGCGCCTGCGGGGTGCCCGTGCCCTCGGCCATGATCAGGTGGACATAGCCTTGGTGCGCCTCCGCGGCCAGCGCTCCGCCGGGCCAGACCACGGTCTGGGCCGCGGCGCGCTGGAGAGAGCCGGGGTGCAGCCCAGCCCCGGCGCCGCCGAGCTCCGCGAGGGACTCGGGGTCCATGTCTGGCCAGGGCGCTCCGTAGGTGGAGGCGTGGACCACACCGGCTGGGGTGTCCAGGCGGACGTGGGTGTTCTCCAGGATCACGTCGCTGGTGTCAGGGAGCCGCCGGAAGACCTCGAAGAGGCGCTCCAGCGCCGGTGCCTCTCGGAAGAGCACCGCGGTGACGTGTGTGGGGGTGGCGGTAGGGGTGCCCATGATGATGACGGCGCGGCCTCGTGGGCGGCGCCTTGTGCTTCACTGCTTCTGGCCCTCGCCCTTGGCGAGGACGTGGTATTGACCGGCCGGTCGATCTCCAAACTGCTCCACCGTGCCGTCGGGCCACCGGACCTGGACGTCCGCTGCAATCGCGGCGCCGCCGAGACCGAAGTGAGCCCTGGGGTCGTTGCTGGAGAGGTAGCTGTAGGCGGGGTTGGCCTGTCGGTACTGCCGCTTGCCCTCGTCATCGCGGGCGATGGAGACGGTGGCGCCGTGCACGATGGCGGCCTTCTTGCCGGAGACCGCCTGGAACCCGACCCAGCTTGCAGCCTCACCCTCACGGGGGGCGACGTTCTCGAGCACCTTCACCCCGGCGTCGAGGTCCACGACGACGATGTCCATGTCGCCGTCGCCCTCGAGGTCTCCGAAGGCCGCACCGCGGCTGGTACCGATGAGCGGGTCCTGGGTCGCTCCAGCGGGCTGGGTGAGCTTGAAGGTCACCCGCTTGCCCTTGCGGGTCCCGCGGAAGAGGTGGTTCGGTTCCGCGTAAGCGTCCCCCTGGTCGAAGCGCTCGCCCTCCTTCCAGGCCTGGACCGCGCCGTTGGCGACGTAGAGGTCGAGGGTCCCGTCGAGGTCGAAGTCCTGGAAGCCCATGCCGAAGCCCGTGAACTTCATGCTCACCCCCGCCGTGCCGGTCGTGTTGCTCATGTCACTGAACTTGCCGTTCCTGTTGCGGTAGAAGGTGTTGGTCTCCCGCCTCAGGTGCGTCATGTAGAGGTCGAGGTCGCCGTCCTCGTCGAGGTCGACGAACTGCACGCCCATCCCTGCCTCGGGGGTGCCGTTGCCGTTCAGGCCGCAGCCTGCGCGGATCCCGCGGTCCTCGAAGACGGCCCGCCCGTCATTGACCCAGAGGAGGTTGGTGGTGGCGTCATTGGCGACGTACACATCCAGGTCCCCGTCGAGGTCCGAGTCGCCGACCGCGAGGCCGAGCCCGTTGCCGAAGGCGGCGTCGATCCCCGTGCGCAGGGTCGCGTCGGTGAAGCCGAGCCGACCGAACGTGTAGAAGAGGTCGGCCGAGGGCGCGTTGTAGTTGTTCGGGCTGCAGTAGTCGGGCTCTCCGTAGTAGTTGAAGCACTCGATCTCGATCGCGTCGGACCAGCCGAGGTTGTTCACCACGTACAGGTCGAGTTTCCCGTCGCCGTTGGCGTCGAACATCGCGGCGCTGGTGGCCCAGCGAGGATCGCCGACCTTCAGCTTCGCCGTCTTGTCCGTGAAGGTCCCGTCGCCGTTGTTCACGTACATGACGTTCGGCCCGACGTTCGTCACGAAGAGGTCCGTGTCACCGTCGCGGTCGAAGTCCCCGCAGGCGGCCCCCATGCCGTACGCGCTGTTGCCGACGCCGGCCTCCTCGGTCACGTCGGTGAAGCGGAGCGGGCCGCCCTCCTCCGTGTCGTTCCTGAAGAGCCGGTTGCCGGGGCGCTCGACGCCCTCTGGAGCGTCGCCCAAGATGCCGCCCTGTACGAGGTAGATGTCGAGGTCGCCGTCGCCGTCGTGGTCCAGCAGGGCGACGCCGCCGCCCATGATCTCGGGGAACCGGTGACGGTCCGTGCGGTCAGCCTGGTGGACGAAGTCGACGCCGGCCTCGGCGCTGACCTCCCGGAACCAGACGGGGGGCGCCGCGGCGTCCTGCGCGGCGGCGGGAGCGGCGGCGGGGGCGAGCAGGGCGAGCAGCGAAGCGGAGGTGATCATCGTCAGGGGGAGGGCAGTGCGGTGGCGCTGGGGCGAACGGCGGGCGGGGCGGGGATCAGGGACGCTCGCCGCCCGCGGTGGGGGCGGGGGTCTTCAGGCGCTCTTGAGCGATGTGCGCCTGGACGGCGGTGACGAACTGGGCGACCTGGGGGTTCCCGGGGCCAGCGGCCTCGAAGTCGGCCAGGACGGTCTGGGCGGCGTCGAGGTCTCCAACGGTCAGGTAGGCCTGGACGCAGAATTGAAGGGCGGAAAGCTGCCCCGCGCCGGCAACGCGGAGGCGCTCGATGTACGGGGGAATCTCGGCGGCGCGTTCATTGGAGATCAGCGCCTGGATCACGGTCGAGAGGGTGGAGGGGTCCCTGGGGACGGTGTCGAGGTGGCGGAGCGCGTAGCGCAGCAGCTCCCGTGGGCGCCCCATCTGCGCGTAGAGGTTGGCGAGCTGGATGTTGAACTCGGGCTCCGTGCAGCCGAGGCGCAGGGCCATCTGGAAGGAGCTGAGGGCGGTCTGGAGGGACTGCCCCATGGCGTTCTGGTCCGTGGCGAAGCTGGCGCTTGTCTGGTGGCTCACGCCCACCCAGTAGTGGAGGGAGCCGACGGTCGGCGCCGCGGCGGCCGCGGCGTTGGCGCTGGTGAGGGCGGACGCGCAGGCCTCCCGTCCCCGCTCCTGGAGTTGGGTGACGACGGCGGGATCGACGGCGACCCCCTGGCTGGCCTGCTGCTGCATGTTGCCGAGCTGGAACTTGATCGAGTCCGCCTCTTGCAGGTCGAGCAGGCAGAGCTGCGTCAGGGTCGAGGGCTCGCCTGGCGAGACCTCGAGGCTGCGGGCGAGCAGCTCGCGGGCGCGCGCGGTGTCACCGCTGCGCTGGGCCACGCGGGCGGCGAGGTTGAGGACCAGGTACTCGTCTCCGCGGCTCTCCATGATCTCCGCGAGGCGCCGGTTGGCCTCCTCGAGATCTCCGGACTGCACGATCATCTCGATGACCATCATCCGCCGGCCGAAGCCGCGCCCATAGGCCGTGAGCCGCGCGGTGTGGGGGCCGGGGGGGAACTCGGGGTAGGCGTTCTCTCCGGCGATCAGCTCGGCCTCGCCCTCCTCGACTTGCCCGAGCTCCAGCAGGGCGAGGCCGAGGGTGTAGTTGGCGTGGCGGTAGCCCGGCGCCAGCTCGAGAGCCTTGCGGCAGAGGCTGGCTGCCTCTTCGGGGCGCTCGAGGTCGAGCAACGTCTGGGCGAGCCCGACGCGGCTCTGCGCGTACCGCACCACCGCCGGCTGGCGCTCCTCGGCCTCGATGGCCCGGCGCCATGCGAGCTCGGCGCCCTCCAGCTCACCGGCGAGGCGGAGGGCGTCGCCGAGGCGGGCCTGGACGACGGGTGTGTTCTTGAAGACCTCGGCGGTCGCCTGCAGGTCCGCGATGGCCGGCTCGAGGTCTCCGGAGGCGAAGCGGCAGATGCCGCGCCGGAACAGCCACTGGGTGCCCTCGCCATCCAGCTGCAGCGATTGGTCGTAGCACTGCTCGGCGAGGGACCAGATCGTGTTGCCCTCGTAGGCGAGCCCCAGCTCGGCCCGAGCCGCGGCGCTTGTCGGGTCGGCGGCGACCCCTGCGAGGAGCTCGTCGAGCAGGCGCACGAGCCCGGGATCCATGGCCGAGGTGTCGGCGATGGTGGGCGGGTCTCCCACCTTGGTGGCCGGCTCCTGGGCCTGGGCAGCGCCGCTCCATGCGGTGAGGGCGACCACGGCCGCTCCCTGGATCAATCGGGTGACAGGATTGGGACGCATCATCGAACGGGGCGTGGTGGGAGGACGGCGTGTGGACGTCCCGGCGGGCAGGCCGGTCGCCGTGCGGGCGTGCGACGGGGGGCCCAGGGCGGGCCGGGGTGAGCGGGCTGAACAGCGGGCGGTCAGCCGCCACATTTTACGGGCGCCGGCGGGCGTCCGGGCGAAGCGGGAGGAAGTGACGCGGGGGTTGGCCTCGGGGGGCGCGCCCCGACGTCCCTCAGGACTCCTCGGCGGCGCGGATGGCCTCGACCTCTTCGACCTCGCCGATGACCTCGAGGATGGCCTCAAGAACGATCTCGGGGCGCTCGAGTTGGAGCTGATGCCCGGATCCTTCCACGAGCACGCGTTGGGCCCTCCTCGAGACGTCCAGGAAGGCCTCGCTCTGCTCGACCCAGAGACGGTTGTAGGCCTCGCGCGGAAAGTCAGCGGGGGCATCGGACGCCTGGAGGGTCTCCGTTGCCACGATGGCCCGGACGGGGAGGTCCGGGGTCGCGGCGAGGCCAGAGAGGTAGGCGACATTCCTGGGCTCGCAGTCCAGCTCGCTCGCCGCTGCGCGCCGGACCCGTGGCTCGAGCTCGTGCGCGTCCAGCTCGGCGCGCAGGGACGGCGGGAGCGGGAGGTGCCCGTTCGGGGACTGGCGGGAGTTCAACAGCCGGAGAAGCCCGAAGCGTCCGAGCATAGAGGCGAGCCCGATGCCCCAGGCCGAGGGCTTGAGCGGAGCGACCTGCTCCCGGCGGAGGAGGTCGCCGAAGCCCTCATGCATCGGGTCGACGAGCACCAGCGCAGAGGTCTCGAAGGGATACCGGTGGGCGTAGGTGCGGGCGACACCTGCGCCGGTCCCGTGCCCGACCAGGATCACGGGCCGCCCGGGGCCCAGGCTTTGGAGGAGGTGGTGGAGCTCGCGCGCCAGCGTCTCGACGTCACGAGGCGGAGGTCCGCTCTCGCTCCAGCCGAGCCCGGCGCGGTCATAGACCACCGCCGTCGCCACCTTGCCCAGCTCCTCGGGGAGCCGACCCCAGTGCGTGGACCACGCGCCCTCGTCTGCCTCGAAGACGACCAGGCGCTCTCCGTCCCCGAAGACGCGGGCGTGAAGACCATGCCCGCCGGCGTCGACGACCCGGCCAGGCCGCGGCCAGCGCTTGCCGTCTCTACGGCGGCCCACGGCCTCGACGAGCAGGCCAAGGAACAGGACGGCGGCGGAGAGATAGAGGAAGGTCACGGCGTGCGAGCGGGAAGCGGCGAACCAGTCTACCCCCAAGCAGCCTCTGGTTCTGCCCTGGTGTGGCCGGTCACCTGGCCTGGAGTGGCCGATTGCGTGTGGAGGCGTTCGGTGCTCGAGGCGGCCGCGGGGCGCGGCCAGGTCGAAGTGGGCCTGGGGCGCTGGCGCGTGGCGTCGCGGATCGGTGGCGGATCGGGCTGGGCGGCCCCTGACGCCGGCGCGGCGCTCGAAGGGCGGGTGCGGTCGGGGTGGGGGCCACAAACTGAGAAGGCCCCCCCGCGTCGCCGCGGAGGGGCCTCCTGGTGTCGCCCGGGGGCGTCGAGCGCTCAGTAGTTCTTGGCGAAGAGCACTCGCTGGGCGCTGGGCTCGCCGGTCTTGATGCACTTCCCGGGCTCCACCACGGGGCCTTCACCCTCCAGGGGGACGCACCGGATCGTGGCCTTGGTCGCCTCCTTGATGGCGAGCTCGGTCTCGGTCGTCCCGTCCCAGTGGGCGTAGACGAAGGAGCTCTTCGAGCCCTCGAACGCCGCCACGAAGTCGTCCCAGGAATCCACGAGGTGGGTGTTCTCCTCGCGCATCTTGAGGGCCCGCTCGTAGAGCTCCTCCTGGAAGCGGTCCAGGCGCTTACCGATCTCGATCCCGAGCCCGTCCCAGGGCAGGGTCTCCTTCACGGGGCGGCCGCGCTCGTCGAGCTCGGCGAGGCGCATCTTGCTCATGACGGCGCGCTGCTCGAGATCGCGCGGGCCGATCTCGAGGCGCATGGGGACGCCCTTGCGCTCCCACTCGTAGTACTTCGCGCCGGGCTTCATCCCCGTTCGCTTGTCGACCTCGACCCGCAGGCCATCCTCGCGCAGCTCGGCGCCGATGCGGTCGGCGGCCTCGAGGACCGCGTCGCGCTCCTCGTCCTTGCGGTAGATCGGGACGATCACCACGTGGATCGGCGCGAGTCGCGGCGGGAGCACCAGGCCGTCGTCGTCCGAGTGGGTCATGATCAGCGCGCCGATCATGCGGGTTGACAGCCCCCAGGAGGTCTGCCACACGTACTCGCGCTCACCCTCGGCGTTCTGGAACGTCACGTCGAAGGCCTTGCCGAAGTTCTGGCCCAGGTCGTGGCTGGTGCCTGACTGCAGGGCCTTGCCGTCCTGCATCATGGCCTCGATCGTGAGGGTCTCGAGGGCGCCAGCGAAGCGCTCGTGGGCGCTCTTGACCCCGCGGACGACGGGCATGGCCATCATGTCCCGCGCGAAGTCGCGGTAGACGTCGAGCATGCGCGCGACCTCCTCCTTGGCCTCATCGTGGGTGGCGTGCGCGGTGTGCCCTTCCTGCCAGAAGAACTCGCTCGTGCGCAGGAACATGCGCGTACGAAGCTCCCAGCGCATGACGTTGGCCCACTGGTTGATCAGCAGCGGGAGGTCGCGGTGGGAGTCGATCCACTTCCCGAAGAAGTGCCCGATGATGGTCTCCGACGTGGGACGGATGCAGTACGGCTCTTCGAGCTCCTTGCCGCCCGCGTGGGTGACCACCGCGAGTTCAGGCGCGAACCCCTCCACGTGCTCGGCTTCCTTCTCGAGGAAGCTCATGGGGATGAGCATGGGGAACGCGGCGTTCTTGTGGCCGGTGTCCTTGAAGCGCCGGTCGAGGTCCGCCTGCATCGCCTCCCAGATGGCGTAGCCGTGGGGCTTGATGACCATGCAGCCCTTCACGACGCCCGCGGGCTCCGCGAGGTCTGCGTACTGGATGATGTCCTGATACCACTGCGCGTAGTCTTCGGCGCGGGGTTTGATCTTGGCCTGGGCCACTGGCGTACCTCTCTGGTCGGGTCTCTTGCGCCGGAGGCCCTTTCGGGCGGGGCCTCCCTCGGTCGCTGGGTGGGGGAGGTTAGCTGGAGCGGCCCTCCGCCGGCGCGGCGCGCCCGTGGAATGTGCTCACGACGAGGCAATCGAGGGCCCGAGCAAGCGAACCCCGGCCCGGCAGGTGGGATGCGGGCGGCCGTAGACTATGCTCCCGCCGCACCCCTGACCGCCGAGACACGATGACCGACCAGAGCCTCACGATCACGCCCGAGATGACGATGGAGCAGATCCTCTCCGTCGCCCCCGCCGCCCAGCGCGCCCTGTTCCAGCGCTACCACGTGGGGGGGTGCTCGGCCTGCGGCTTCCAGCCGTCGGACACCCTGACCCAGGTTGCCAAGGACCACAACATCCTCGACATCAAGGACATGGTCGAGACCATCATCCGCGCCGAGACGATGGACCGCGATCGGCAGGTCAACCCCGACGAGGTCAGGGCGCTCACCGCCGCGTCGGAGGACTTCTCCTTCGTCGACGTGCGCACGCCCGACGAACGGACCGAGGCCCTTGCTGAGGGCGCCGAGGCCCTCGACTACGACGCGTCGGACAAGTACATGTCGCTACCGAAGGACCGTCGGATCGTGTTCATCTGCGCGAACGGAGACCGGAGCCTCGACGTGGCGAGCTACTTCCTCGGTCACGGGTTCGAGAACGTCTTCGCGGTCCGCGGCGGACTCGAGGCGTGGACGGCGAGCCGCTAGAGGCCGGCGTCGAACCAGGGGTCATCGAGGTCCGTGATCTCGATGAGGCCGGAGCCCTTGCGGATTCGAATCGTGCGGGTCTCGCCATCGAAGCCGAGGACGATGGACGCGGTGGTGGCGGAGAGGCCCTTCGGGGTGAAGGACACGCGGTCCCCCTCTGGTGACTGCACCTGCACGACCTGGACGCCCTCGAAGACGGCGTCCGCGGCGAAGATTCGCACGAACGGTCCGTCCTGGTACGGCGAGCTGAGCGGCTTCCCGTCCGCATGCACCCCGCAGTATCCGCTGCCGCCGGCCGGGAACTCCACGGACAGCGGGAGACGGTAGAGGGCGGCACGGTTCTGGACCTCGCGCATGTCCGCGGCCAAGAGGCGCGCGGCGCTGTCGAGGGTCACCTCGGGTCGCGCGAAGTAAGCCGGGATGCCGACGCTCGCCGTGATGGTCAGCAGGGCGAGGATGATCAGCAGCTCCAGGACCGTGAAGCCGCTTGGCGTGGGACTCTGGGTGCGGTGAGGCTTGGCCATGGCAGGCGGCCCGCTCAGCGGACCGAATGCCGACTCATCGGCTCGCGGGACGGCCCACCTTGAGCGGAGCACTGGAGCCCTGGTGAGGTCTCCTGGCGAGGGGGATCGGCGGGGCTCAAGGCCCAGGGGGGCGACGACGGGCGGCGCCTCGGTGCCGGGCCACCCGGCGGATCGGGCCCAGCATGCAGGAGCTCAGCCAGTCGCGGTTCGATAAGCAGGGTCTGAGCAGACCGGAGTCTCTGCCAGCGAGGTCTCAGCGGGCCGGGCTTCAGCTGGGCAGCCCCGGGGAGGACGCCGTACCCGACCGGGCCGCTCAGGAAGCGGCGATCAGAGCCTCGAGCGCTTCGACCAGCTCTTCGGGCTCCACTGGCTTCACGAGACAGCGCTCTCCCTGAAACTCGGCCGGGAGGGCCACCGCTGCGTCATGCCCGGTCATGAACACGAAGGGGACCTTTCGCTCGCTGAGCCGGGTGGCCGTCGGAGTCGACAGGGTGTCCCCGAGGTCGAGGTCGAGCACGGCTGCTTGAAACGTCTCCGCGTCGATCGCTTCCATGGCAGCCGCGTTCGTCGAGAAAGGACCGACCACGGTCCAGCCGAACGTGCCGAGGGCGAACGTGATCGCCTCGGCGAGGACGGGGTTGTCCTCGACGACGAGTACTGAGTGGAGGACCATGATTCAGCGGATCAGCGCGGGCGAGACCCCTCAAGGGCTTGCGCCGTCAGTGATCCAGCCATGCGAGAGAAGCTATCGAATCACGGCCATTCCTGCTTCTGCTACTCCATATCCTCGGCTTCGAACCGGGGACAGGGGCCCCAGGGAGGTATGGCGGAAGAGATCCAAAAAGGCGCGCGGAGCGGAGGGCCGCGCCCAGGGCGTCTGGGTGCCATTGCGCTGCTCCTGCTACTCGCGGCGCTGATCAAGCTGACGCTGATCGCAATGCCGCCGGAAGAGATCTCCCCGGGCGGCCTCCCTGATACCGAGGAGTGGCGCCGGGGGATGGCCGCTCAGGAGTGGGTGGACGGTCCGCTCGTACCGTACCTGGACTATCAGCAGGGGCACTTCCAGGGGGGCACGCTCCTCACCATCGGACTCGACGCGGTGAGCTTCACAGTGTTCGGCGGGTCGCCGCTGACCATGCGGCTGCCCAACCTGCTCTACGACTGGGCCACCATCGCCTTCCTGTTCCTGCTCGTGGACCGGCTCTTCTCGCGCCGCGCTGCGTGGATCGCAGGGCTCTTCGCCTGCGTGCCTGCGCCTGGATACGCGATGGTCGGCGCGCTCGCGTGGGCCTCCCACGTGGAGGCCAACGCGTTCGCCATGGCGGTGCTGTGGTTCTGGAGCCTCCACGCCTTCCGGCCGGAGCGGCGCCTCTCCGGAGCGTTCGGCGTGGGCGTGGCGGCCGGGCTGGCGCTCTGGTTTCACTACGGCCTCGCCTTGTGGCTCGCGGTCATGCTGCTGGTTGAACTCCTCCGGGACCGAAGGGCCCTGCTGAGAGCTGACATGGGCGTGCGCGTCACGGGTGTCCTCGTCGGTCTCTGCCCCTGGTGGATCTACAACTTGACCCATGACTGGCAGGGGCTCGGCGTCTACGGCAAGTCCGCGGCGGGCCACTTTCAGAGCTCGCTGGCCGGGGTCGTAGGCGCCTTCGGAGCGCTCATCACCGAGTACCTCCCGCACTCGATCTTCCTCCCAGAACTCGCGGGTGCCGGCCGGGTGATCGAGTTCGTGCTCCTCTCCCTTGCGTTGTTCGCGTGGGCCGCCGTGTCGCTCGGAGCCTTCCGTGCGCTCGTACGCGAGCGGGAGGTTCGCCCGGAGCTTGCCCTCGCCCTGTATCCGCTGCTCTGGGTCCTGAGCTATGTCCTGGGGACGTTCCAGGGCCAGCCCATGAAGGGCGTCAACGGTTACCGCTACATGCTCCCGCTTTACCCTGTGGCGTGGATCAGCCTCGGCGTCTGGCTCTCGCGTTGGCGACCCGCGCCAGCCTGGTCCGTCACGGGCCTGATGCTCGTGACCCTCGGGGCGTGCACGGCCACGTACCTGCGGCCGGATCGTGCACACCTCAACGCGACGGCGCCGGGGCACCTCGTGGAGAGCGTGGGGGGCTTTCTCTTTGAGCGCGCCGGGGACGATCCGGAGCGGTTGGTGGAGGCCATGAACAGGGCCATCGCGCTCCGCCCGGATCTCGAAGCGGACATCGTCCTGTTCACCCTCTCGGGCCGGCTGAAGTATGGGTCGACCATGGCGCCGCCTCCTGAAATGCCATCCGGGCCCAATCGGGCCCGGATTGAGGCAAGGATCATCGGCTTCGGAGAGTCGCTCACGGCTCTTGAGGAGGCCGCTCCTGAGCGCTTCAAGCCCTACTTCTCTGCCCTTCGGCCAGGCGAGCGCCCCTTTGCCTGGGTGGATCGCAGTCAATTCTGGAACCAGTGGCAATCGCGAGGGGCAAAACGGCCGAAAGATGCCTATGCCCATTGAGGGTCCCTGAGGTCGGGTTTACCCTTAGGGCAATCCCCTTCGGGTCCGACCAATGTCTAGTTCAACTCTTAGAGACGCGCTCCGCACCCGTGAGGTCGGCCTGCGCACCCGCCTGCACTTCTCGGTGTACGCCGACTCGTTTGAATTCAGGCTCCTCAAGGGGCACAGGAAGCTCGCTCACTGGGGCGCGCGCAGAGCGCGGGCTGCGGCGGGCAAGGCGCTCATCGAGCGCACGGGCTGCCCGGTCAAGATTGACCCGGAGCTGGGATACCGCTGGATCGAGCCCGGTGAACTGCCGGGCATGGATGCCCTCATCAACTCGTGCGACGGCGTGGTCGAGGGAGCTCGACCCCACCTTCCGCGGCTCGGGGCCGAGGCCCCGGGGAGGTATCGGATCGCGTTCGATCTGCTGGGCGACGACGGGCTCGACCAGCGTCCGGAGCTGGTGGACGCGATGGTCTCAGATGAGCTCCTCGCCTGCGCCTCGGATTACCTCGGCGGCGTCCCGCTGCTGCGCCGCGTCGCGGTCGGTCACTCGCCGGGTCATGAGGAGCCGCAGGGGACGACCTGGGCTGGGAGTCAACTCTTCCACTTCGATGGCGAGGATGATCGGCAGATCAAGGTCTTCGTGCTCCTCACGGATGTTGAGGATGAACGAGACGGCCCGCTGACCTTTCTCCCTGCTGCAGCGTCCCGCGATGCCGTCAAGAAGCTCGGCGGGCGCCCGGTGGGGCCTGTTGGGTCCTACATGCGTGCGGGCCCTTACTCGGACGAAGCGGTTCGTGAGGTCGTGAACCCCGCGGACCTGGTCACCATGACGGGGAAGCGCGGCCGGGTGCTCCTGCTCGACACCTCGACCACGCTGCATCAGGGGAGTCGCGTTCACCATGGGCACGAGCGCACCGTCTTCATGGGTGTCCTCCAGCGCTTCGATCTCGTCCACGAGACGCCCTTCAACTGGATCGACCCGAGTCGCTTCGCGGACGGCTCAGCCCAGGCCCTGGCGCTCACTCCGCCGCGCCCTATCCAGCGGAACTTCTTCTTCCCGGATCCGCTCGCGGAGTCTTCCGCGACAGCGCGCCGCGGCGCCGGCTCCGGGCCTCAAAAAATTGAAGTCGAGCGCGCGGCTGCCGCCTGAATCGACGGCGAGTCTGGGCTAGGTTTCGTGCATGCCCCCTGCAGATTCCCTCGCCGCCCCCCTCGTCGACACGGTCGCGTCCGCGGACTCGGTCACGGTCGCCCGCGCCAAGGCCGAGCTCGCATCACACCGCTGCGCGAAGTCCCTGCGCTCGCCCGCCGCGCTCCGGAACTTCATGGAGCACCACGTGATGTGTGTGCTGGACTTCATGTCCATCGTGAAGAGCCTCCAGAGGGACCTCACCAGCGTCGGCCCTGTCTGGACGCCTCCCCTCGACCGAGAGGGGGCGAGGTTCATCAACGAGATCGTCCTCGACGAGGAGTCGGACGCGGAGTTCGGTGAACACGCCCTGAGCCACTACGAGTGGTACCTCGCGGCCATGGAGCAGGTCGGCGCCGACACGCTGCCGATCCGTGGTGTCACGGAACGTCTCCGCCAGGGCGAGGCGCCCCTCGAGGTGCTCACGGACTGCGGCCTGCCCGGCGCGGCGGTTCGTTTCGGGAGGCGGACGTTCGAGCTGCTCGAGGGGCCGCTGCACGTGCGCGCTTCGATCTTCTTCCACGGCCGAGAAGACGTGATCCCGCAGCTCTTCATCCCCATCGTCGATGAGCTCTCCGCGGAGGGCACCGACTGCTCCCTCTTCAAGCGCTACCTCGAGCGCCACATCGAGGCCGACGGGGAGCACCACGGCCCCCTCGCGCGGCGGATCCTCGGCCGCATCTTGGCCGGTGACCCCCGCAAGGAGCGAGAGGCCCGTGAGGCCGCCGAGAAGGCCCTCGAGGCGCGGCGGGCCCTCTGGGACGCCCTCGCTGCGATGGTCTGAGGACCGGCGGCCGATGAGGCTGCGACGGGGAAGGCGACCCGGAGGAGCCAGCGCAGAGGAGCCAGCGCAGAGGAGCCAGCGCAGAGGAGCCAGCGCAGAGGAACCCGCGTCACTCGCGCTCATGGCTCCGAAGGCGTACCTGTCGGACGTGTACTCGAGTCCCTAGAAGCGGTACTGGAACGTCACCGTTGGCTTGAAGGTCGTCCCGTCGCTCGAGCGGTGCCGTTCGACCGCTGAGGAGACCACCACGGCCTCCACGGGGATCTACTCGCGGCGGGCTCGACGCTCTTGCAGGAGCTGGAGCGCGAGCATCGAGTCCACGCCGAGGAGGACCCCGTTCCAGAACAGGGCCATGACCAGCAGGAGCCAGCCGCGGCGGCGTTGGAGCTCAGCTCGCGCCACGTCGCCCTCGCTCCGCGGCCATGGGGTGTTCCGAGCCACGCCCGATCGCCGCTCGGATCCGGCTCTGTGCTGGGGGTCGGCCCACCGTCCCGGTCGCGGCCGCCTCGCTGGTGGGGGTCATCGGTCCAGCCCGACCGCGTCCTCGAGGCGCTCGAGGCCGTCCGCATCGAGGAGCTCGATCAAGCGCCGTGCGGTCCGCGGGATCAGGCCGGGGCCCTCGTACACGAGGCCGGTGTAGAGCTCCACGAGGCTGGCTCCCGCTCGTATCCGCCGGTACGCCTCCTCGGGCGAGTCGATGCCGCCGACCCCGATGATCGTGGCGCGATCGCCGGCGCGTCGGGCGAGGTGCCGGACGAGGGCCTCCGCGCGGGACGCCAGCGGGGCGCCGCTCAGCCCGCCGCGACCGATGGCGTCGAGGCGTCCCGGAGAGGTCCGCAGACCGGCGCGGTCCGAGGCGGTGTTGGTGGCGACGAAGCCGGCGATACCCCGCTCGAGGGAGAGGTCGACGAGCTCATCCACGGCGGCGCTGTCAAAGTCCACGGTCGCGGGAGGGGAGAGCTTGACGAGGACGGGGACGGTGGAGGCGAGCTCCGTGCGGACGCCCATCACCGCGTCCAACAGGGGCTCGAGGGCTTCGGGGTCCTCGAAGGTCTTGCCCTCGGTGGTGTTCGGGCAGGAGACATTGAGGACGAGCAGGTCCGCGAGGGGCAGGAGGCGCCGGGTGCTCGCCGCGAAGTCCTGGATCCCCGCGTCGCCGAGGATGCTCGGGTCGTGGGTCTTGACGATGTTGATCGCGAGGGGGAAGCCCGCGGGCCGGCGGGTCCGCTCGATGCGCCGCGCGATCGCGTCGAGCCCGTGGTTGTTCAGGCCCATGCGGTTCACCAGCGCGCGATCCTCGGGGAGCCTGAACGCGCGGGGCTTGGGGTTGCCCGCGCTCGGGAGCGCGCTGATGGAGCCGACCTCGCAGAAGCCGAGGCCGACCGCCGCCCACATGGGGATCAGCTCGGCGTTCTTGTCCAGGCCGGCGGCGACCCCGATGGGGTTCGCGAACTCGAGGCCCAGGGCGCGCACGGAGAGCCGCGCGGCCTGCTCGCGGCTGAGGCCCGAGCGAAAGACCGCTCGCAGCACCCCGGGCGCGCGCTGGCCGAGCTTGCCCGCGCGGATGCTGAGGTGGTGAGCGCCCTCGGGGCTGGCCTGGAACAGGAGCGGGCGGAGCGCGGAGTAGAGCGTCGGCATCGGTGGAGAGAGGATAGCGCCGCGTGGTGCCGCGCTCGCGGTCGGATCAGCGGAGTCGTCCGGCGCGACCGCTGGGGCCCGCGAACCAGACGCTCCCGTCGGAGGGGGAGGTCTCGACGCAGTGAAAACCCAGGTCGGAGAGGGCTGACCACGTCCGCCCCCCGTCGCGGCTGATGTCCGTCCCGGTCTGGCCCGTGGCGATGAAGACGCCGCCGCCGAGCGCCGCGGAGCCCGCGCGCTGCCCGCGTGGGCCCACGTCGCAGGGGTACCAGTTGGCGCCGAAGTCGTCGCTCCAGGACGCGCAGTGGACGCCGCCATCCTCGCGGCGCTGGTAGTCGCCGCCCACGACGACGCCGTGGCCGCCGGGCTCGAAGGCGATGCTGAAGGCCCCCGCGGCGGGCTTGGGGGCGCGGAGCGTGGAGTCCGAGACGCTCCAGAGCGCTCCCTCCGCGCCCGCGCTGGCGAAGACGCGGGACACGCCGTCGTTGGCGCCGGTGATGATCCAGACCTCGCCCGATGCCAGGGCGCGGATCCCGGTGCCGCTCGCGGCGAAGCTCGCCTCGCCGGAGGGCAGGGCGAGGGGCCCCGGCGCGACCGGGACCCAGCTCGCGCCGCCGTCCTCGGTCCGCAGCAGGCGGAAGCCGCCGTCCGCCATGGGGTCCCCGTAGCAGAGGGCCCGCTCGGCGTCGAAGAAGGCGAAGCCGTCCAGGAAGGCCGCCTCGTCCCGCTCGCGATGCTGCTCCTCCCAGGTGTCGCCGCCGTCCTCGGTGTGGAGGATGCGGGACTTCTCGCCGGGCCCCGCGCACATGACCCAGGCCGTGCTGTCGTCGAGGGCGTGGACGTCTCGGACGTCCAGCTCGGCGAGCTCCGTGGGGGCGACCGCCCGCCAGGTCTCCCCGCCATCGGACGTCACCACGATGGTCCCGCCGCTGCCCGTGGCCCAGGCCACGTCGCGGTCCACGGCGCACAGCCCGCGGAGGCTGGACTCCGTTCCGATGGAGAGGGGGTCGAGGGTCTGCATGTGGTGGGGCCCCGCGCCGCTGCACGCGAGCGCGGGGAGGGCGAGGCAGGTGAGGGCGAGGGGGGCGGTTCTCATGGGCCGATGCTATCCGGCGCGGGCAGCGGCGGGAGCTTGCTGGTAGAACGGCGCCCATGGACGACCGCAGCGGCTCCGAGAGAGGACTCCCCAGGGACGAGGGCGGCCCCTACGTGGGGGTGGACGGGACCCGGGGCCGCTGGGTGGCCATCGCTATCGGCCGAGACGGCGGCTTCCTGGAAGCGGCCGTCTGTGACAGCCTGGAGGATGTGCTCGCGGCCCATGGAGGCGCGGACGCCTTCGGGATCGACGTCCCCCTGGGGATGCCGGAGTCCGGTCCCCGGGCGGCGGACGCGGCGGCGCGGGTCGCCCTCGGGCCGAGGCGTGCCACCATCTTCATGACGCCGCCACGCGCGGTGCTCGAGGCGCCGACCTACGCCGAGGCGCGGGCCTGCGCGACCGCGCTCACGGGCAAGAGCATCTCCGCCCAGAGTTACGCCCTGCGGCACAACGTGCTCGAGGCGGATGGGCTGCGCGCGGAGCCGCGGGTCTTTGAGGTCCACCCGGAGCTGGCGTTCGGCGCCATGGCCGGGCGGGTGCTCCTCACCGGGAAGCGTTCCTGGAACGGGGCTTCAGAGCGGCGGGACCTTCTCGCGGCCGAGGGCCTGGAGCTCCCCTCGGCCCTCGGGGCCGCCGGCGCGGTGCCGGTGGATGATGTGCTGGACGCGGCTGCCGCGGCCTGGTCAGCGCGCCGGATCGTGAGGAAGGAGGCCGGCCGTGTCCCCGACGCGCCCGAGCTCGACGAGCACGGCAGGCCGGTCGCCATCTGGTACTGACCCTCCGCCATCTGGTACGGAACGGTCGCACCCGTGGCCCAGCCGCTGGCGAACCCCTCTCGTATGGACGTTGATCCCAAGCTCACCCTACCCCTCGCTGCGGGCGCGACCCCGCCCGGCTTCCGTCCCCACGCGCTGGAGCTGACCTGGAACCTCCGGGTCCCGCGCGCGGTGGTGTGGGCGTGGCTCAATGACCCGAAGACGTTCACGCGCGGCCAGCTCCCGCCGTTCCGGGTCGAGTTCCTGCCCATGCCCGATGGCCGCCCTGGAGGCTTCGAGCCGGGCTGCCTGAACGCGCACCACGGACCTCTGATGAGCTTCCACGGGGTCATCGGCGAGGTCCGGGCGCCCGAGTATCGGGACCTGATCTACGGCTATGGCTCCTACGCCGTGTCCATGAGAGTCGCGCGGCCGCGCCGGCTCCAGTTCTGGTTCGAGGAGGTGGAGCCCGGTCGGTCCGCCCTGCGGATGCGCCTCGACACGGACGTACGGCGGGGCTTCGGTGCCCTCTGGGGTGGAGTGAATCGCTTCTTCTGGTGGAACTTCGGCCTGTCGGCGCGGCTGATCCTCGCCTTCCGAGCCTGGCGGGGCTGATCGGCCAGGAGGCCCCAGCGGCCACCGGTCGGTGGCGGGCGGGCCTCATGCGGAGCGCCGGCGCTGGGGGGGCCTGACCGCAGCGGGGCGCGGGTCGGGGACCGGGCCGGTATCCGGGCCGGTATCCGGGTCCGCCGAGGGCCAAGGGCCCGGCTGCGTGGGCGCCTGGTCCCGGCGTCCACCGTGCTCGACCTGGCTCCCGTGGGGGTCCAGACCTGTCGCTCCTTCGGTCCGTGGGCCGGGTCTGGCGAACGGTCTCAAGGTGCGGGGAAATTCAGGTCGAAGACCCATACGGACCCTTCGACCAACCCTGACCAGCAACAGACGATCCACATGCGCATCCTCCCGGTGAGCCTCCTCTTCGGCCTCTTCCTCGCAGCTTGTTCCTCTGCCCCCGAGCTGAGCGCTTCGGTGGACACCGGCCCGGAATCGTCGACCATGCAGGTCGAGACGGTGTCATCGGACGCGGGATACCGCCCCGAGGGTCATACGTACACCATCATCACGACGAGCCTCATTGACTCCAGCCAGGCACCCGCGCTGGAGGAGATGGCGGCGATCGCCTCCGAGCAGGCAGCCTTCGTCGATTGGCTCCACATGAACGCAGGCCTCGCCGCGGCCGGCCCTGTGGTCGCGCCTCATGGGAAGAGCGCGGTGCGTCAGCTGATGTTCTTCGACTCCAGCGAGTCTGACATGGCGCTCGAGCGTTGCTGCGAAGGGCCCGCGATCGGGACGGGCCTCTATGAGAACGTCGCCTCTCGCTTCGTGACCACTGCGGACCTCTCGCGGGTTCGAGACTTCGTCGTGAGCGGCAGCGGGAACGCGATCCGCCGACCGTACGTGATGGTGACGGGCCCCAGCTCGCTCGCCATGAAGGCGACCATCGGGAAGATGGGTCCCATGGTGCTCTGCGTGGGCGATTGCATCGACGGTGCGTTTGCCGGGCGCTGCATGGCGATCCTCGATTGCACGGACATGGAGGACGCACGGATGTTCATGGGCGAGGTCTGCCCGGAAGCTGACAACCTCTCGTACCACGGTTGGGTCGGCCCGGTGGCCTTCTCGATGGCGCGCTGACGCCGCACCCCGATCAAGCGGCGCCCGCGCCCTCCTGGTGGAGGTCGCGGGCGCCGTTCGTGGTGGGGGGGTAGCGACCTCTCCTATCCGTCTGTGGGGAGGAAGACCCAGAGCTCTGGGCGCCCGACGTTGCAGTGCACGAGGCGGTGCAGCGGGTTCATCCCGGCGATGGAGAGATAGATGGCGGTGCGCGCCACATGCCACGGTGCGATGCCCCGGGGCGGCTCCCCGAGGGCCCTGCGGCGGTGCACCAGGGACGGGATCGGGTGGAAGATGCTCTCCACGGACGCGGAGCGCTCTGGCTCGTCGTCCTGGAGCCGGTCCAGGGCTCCCAGCGTCTCGGCGAAGAGCGCTCGGTCCGTGTCGCCGAGGCTCGCGACCAGGCGCGCATCGGCGGCACGTGCGCCTCGACGGCTGGGAGTGGGGAGGAGAAGGAGGCCGAGGAACGAGAGCAGGCTGAACCAGAGCGAGGTGGAGACGAAGCCCGCCACGGAGGCGAGCCCGGCGCCAGGGAGGGCGGTCGCGGCTGCGAAGGTGCCGAGCGTCCACAGTACGGCCAACGCTACCCCTGCAGCGCGCAGGCCACCGTCGATGATGCGAGTCCGGCGATCCACGAGGAGCGCGAGCGCGCGCGGTTCGAAGCGGCCGACCCAGGCCACCGGGAGCACGCAGGTCTCACGCCCCGGGAGTCCAGCGATGCCTCCGGTGAAGCCCTCATCCTCGGCCTCGAGGACCGTGACCGCCTTAGCCGAGACACCGAGGCTCTTCAGCTCTTCCTCCACTGCGCCGATCCCCGCCTTGCTCGGGCGGAGCCCTGCCACGCCGCGCGCGATGGCGACCTGGAACAGGAGGAGCGCGAGCAGCAGGACCCCGAAGACCCCGAGCGCCGCACCCGGCCCGGCCGCTCGCGCTGCCGCGAGGACCGTCGCCCCACAGATCGACATCAGCGCCGCGACCACCAGCGCTCCCCGGAGCCAGCCGATGATCCAGGTCAATAGCGACGGGTGGCGACGCCGAAAGGCCCGCGGTACGACGAACCCCCCGAGCGCCTCGACCGGCAGCGTGACCAGCGCGAGGCCGACGGACCAGCCGAGCAGCGCCTGGAGGTCCTCGGCGAAGGACCCGCCTGCCTGGGGGAAGATCGTGGCCGGCAAGCCGAGACCGGCCACGGTGGCTGCGAGGAGGACCATGGTGCCGACCCCGGCAATGCCGAGCTGCAGGCGACCGCGCGCGTAGCTGGGGGCGTCTAGGGCTTGGGGGATGCTGCTCATTTCGACGGACTGTTCGTCGCACGGCGACCCGGCGTTGCCACAGAACCCCGAGAGTTTGTGGGCCCCGGCCCCGGCCCCAGCCCGCTTCTCAATGAGGGGGAGGGGGAGGCAGCGCCCCAGGCCGCCGCGCCCGCCTCAGATGGTGTGGCGGGAGGCGGCCGGGAGCTTGGCGGTGAACGTCGCCCCGGACCCGGGCGTCGAGCGGTAGGTGAGCTCGCCGCCGTGACGCCGCACGATCTTCCGGCAGATCGACAGCCCGAGGCCGCTGCCGAGGTACTGGTCGTTCTGGTGCAGTCGCCCGAGGGGCCGGAAGACCATGTCCGCCTTCTCCTCATCCAGCCCGATCCCGTTGTCGGTCACGTCCACGAGGACCATGCCCCCGTCCTCCCGGCCCGAGACCTTGATCTCCGGCTGTTGGCCTGGTGGTTGGTACTTGATCGCGTTCTCGAAGAGGTTCTGCATGACCTGAGTCAGCAAGGACGCGTCGCCAGCCACCTCGGGGATC
>Ga0102815_10000855_pt1 | contig 19582 bp, 10 predicted proteins | sample ColrivemetaGS759_FD_79113 | JGI IMG/M metagenome (GOLD analysis project Ga0102815, IMG submission 79113) | Estuarine microbial communities from the Columbia River estuary - Ebb tide ETM metaG S.759 | ecosystem: Environmental > Aquatic > Marine > Intertidal zone > Estuary | place: USA: Columbia...
CACCATCGCCACCGTTGATGACCCGGTGGTCGTAGGACAGGGCCAGTGGCAGCATGGTGCGCGGCACGAACGCCTGCCCATCCCACACCGGCCTCACCGTCGCCCGTGAGACACCGAGAATGCCTACTTCCGGCGCATTGACGATGGGGGTAAAGCCGGTGCCGCCGATATTGCCCAGGCTGGATACGGTAAAGCATCCACCCTGCATATCGGCAGGCATGAGTTTGCGCTCCCGGGCCTTGTCGGCCATGGCCAGCACTTCCTCGGCCAATTCCCAAACAGACTTGCGATCCACGTCGCGGATGACCGGCACCATCAGCCCGGCGGGAGTATCCACCGCCATACCAATATGCAGGTACTGCTTATAAACCCATTGTTCGCCATTACCTGCCAGGGAGCTGGCGAATTTGGGGTTATCCCGCAGCGCCGCGGCGCAGGCCTTGAGAATGAACGGCATGGGGGTAAGCCGGGTGCCGCGGCGCTCGGCCTCTGCCTTGAGGCCCTGGCGAAACTCCTCGAGCCCGGTGATATCGGCGTCGTCGAACTGGGTCACATGGGGCACATTCAGCCAGCTGCGCTGCATGTTGGCAGCGGTTAATTTATCCAGCTTGCTGCGCTCGGTAATCTCCACGGGGCCAAATTTGGCAAAGTCGATTTCCGGAATCGCGGGGATGGCACTACCGTTGGCAGCAGCGGTCTCGCCGGACAGGGATTTACGCACATACTGCTGTAAATCCTCTTTAACAATGCGACCGCGGGGCCCGGATCCGCTCACCTGCTGCAGTTGCACACCGAATTCCCTCGCCAGTTTGCGCACAGCGGGGCCGGCGTAGACACTGCCTGGCTCAACTGTCGATGCAGGCACAGCTGCAGTTGTGGTCGCAGCTGCATGGGGCTCAGCCGCTGGCGCCGGGGCGGGAGCTGCTGATTGGGCGGGCGAAGATGAAGGCGTGGCGTGCGGGGCGGGAGCGGGACTGGCGCCCGCCTGCACCTTCAGCACCAACAGCTCATCCCCCTGCTTGACCGCATCCCCGGCCTTAACCCGCAATTCCACCACTTCGCCGGCACAGGGCGACGGCACCTCCATGGAGGCTTTATCCGATTCCAGCACCACCAGGGAATCGCCCTCGGCCACGGTGTCCCCGACACTTACACACAGTTCAATCAGGTCGACTGCATCATCACTGCCAATGTCAGGCACGGTAACGATCTGGCTGGCAGATTGCCCAGGCTGATGAGCCACTACCGCAGGCTCTGCAGCAACTGCTGCAGGAGCCTGGGCAGAATCAACGACTGGAACCGCAGGTGCTGGCTCGGCGGCCGCTTCAGCCGGCGTGTCGTCCTGGCCGGTCTCGACGTCGATCACCGCCACGGCCGCGCCCTCGGACAATTGCTCACCCACTGCCACCAGCATCTCAACCAGGGTGCCGGCCGCAGTCGAGGGAATCTCCATCGACGCTTTATCCGATTCCAGCACAATCAAACTCTGGTCCATGGCGATTTGATCGCCTACCGCCACCAGAAGCTCGATAACTTCGGCACCCTCTGCGCCACCAATATCCGGTACGGTTACCTGCTGTTTTGCCACGTGCGTATTCCTTGTTATTCAGACAGTCAGTGGATCGACTTTATCGGCAGCAATGCCCAGTGCAATCATCCCCTGGCTGACCCGGGCAGGCTCGATCAGCCCCTCATCGGCCAGCGCCTTGAGTGCGGCAATGACGATGTACTCACGGCTGACCTCGAAAAAGTTGCGCAACTTCTGGCGGGTATCGGAGCGACCGAAACCGTCGGTGCCCAGCACCACATACCTGCCCGGAACAAACTCACGCAGTTGGTCGGCGTAAGACTTCATGTAGTCGGTGGCCGCCACAAAAGGCCCGCTGTGCTCCTGCAGGTGTTGGGTTACCAACGGCACCCGCGGGGTTTCCTCGGGGTGCAGTAAATTCCAGCGCACGGCGGCCTTTCCCTCTCGCTGCAACTGGTTGACGCTGGTTACACTCCACACATCTGCAGCCACCCCATAGTCCTGTTCAAGCAGCTGCGCGGCGGCTTCCACTTCACGCAGAATCGTCCCGGCCCCCAGCAACTGAACCCGCAGCTCGGCGCTACTGGCAGAGCGGTGCAGCAGGTACATACCGTCGATAATCCCCTGCTCAACGCCTTCAGGCATATCCGGGTGGGTGTAGTTCTCGTTCATCGTGGTGATGTAGTAAAACTTGTTCTCACCTTCCTGGTACATACGGCGCAGGCCGTCCTGGATGATCACCGCCAGTTCATAGGCGTAGGCCGGGTCATAACTCACACAATTGGGAATAGTGCTGGCCAGCAGGTGGCTGTGACCGTCCTGGTGCTGCAAGCCCTCGCCGTTGAGGGTGGTGCGCCCGGCGGTGGCGCCGATCAGGAAACCCCTGGCCTGGCTGTCACCTGCGGCGTAGGCCAGATCGCCAATACGCTGGAAGCCGAACATGGAGTAGTAGATATAAAAGGGCACCATCGAAAAAGCGCTGGTGCTGTAGGAAGTGGCTGCGGCCAACCAGGCAGAGAAGGCCCCGGCCTCATTGATGCCCTCCTCCAGGATCTGGCCCTTGATGTCCTCCTTATAAAACATGATCTGCCCGGAATCATGGGGCGTGTAGCGCTGCCCAATGGAAGAGTAAATGCCCAACTGGCGGAACATGCCCTCCATGCCGAAAGTGCGGGCTTCATCCGGCACGATGGGAACCACACGCTCGCCAATGTTCTTGTCTTTGGCCAGGCTGGACAAGAGGCGCACGAAGGCCATGGTGGTGGATATCTCACGTTTGCCGCTGCTCTTGAGCTGGCTGGCAAAGGCCTCGAGCGGCGGCGGCGTCAGCAGGTCCATTTGCCGGCGACGGGCGGGAATGGGGCCTCCCAGCGCAGCCCGCCGCTCACGCATATAACGTAACTCCGGACTGTCCGGTTCTGGCCGGTAGTAGGGCACGTTCTTGAGTTCCGCGTCACTGATGGGAATCGCGAAACGGTCGCGGAAGGCTTTCAGGCTCTCCAGGTCCAGCTTTTTGAGGGAGTGGGTTTCGTTATTGGCCTCACCAGCCTCACCCGTGCCGTAGCCCTTCACCGTCATGGCGAGGATCACGGTAGGCCGTTCCCGCTCCTCCACGGCAGCGGCGTAGGCCGCGTAGACCTTGTAAGGATCGTGGCCGCCGCGGTTGAGATACATGATGTCGTCGTCGGACAGGTCGGCGACCAGCTCCAGCAGCTCAGGGTATTTGCCGAAAAAGTGCTCGCGGGTGTAGGCACCCCCGTTGTATTTGTAGTTTTGCAGTTCACCGTCACAGACCTCGTCCATGCGTTTCTGCAGCAGGCCGGTTTTGTCTTTCTCCAGCAGGGGATCCCATTTACGCCCCCAGATCACTTTCAATACTTTCCAGCCAGCGCCACGGAACACACCCTCCAGTTCCTGGATGATCTTGCCGTTGCCGCGCACCGGGCCATCCAGGCGCTGCAGGTTGCAGTTGATCACGAAATTCAGGTTGCCCAGCCCCTCGCGGCCCGCCAGGGAGATTGCCCCCAGTGATTCGGGCTCATCGCTTTCACCATCACCCATAAAGCACCAGACGTCGCGGTCGCCATGGTCAACCAGGCCCCGGTTCTGCTGGTACTTCATGACATGGGCCTGGTAAATGGCCTGGATGGGCCCCAGCCCCATGGAAACGGTAGGAAACTGCCAGTAATCGGGCATCAGCCAGGGGTGTGGATAGGAAGACAAGCCATCCCCGTCGACCTCGCGGCGAAACTTGTCCAACTGGTTCTCGTCCAGCCGACCCTCAAGGAAGGAGCGGGCGTACATACCCGGAGCGCTGTGCCCCTGGTAGAACACCAGGTCACCCGGATGGCCGTCGGTGCCCCTGAAAAAGTGGTTAAAGCCCACGTCGTAGAGGGTCGCGCTGGAGGAAAAACTGGAGATATGGCCACCGAGCCCCTCATCATTGTCATTGGCACGCATCACCATGGCCAGCGCATTCCAACGCACCAGGGAGCGAATCCGGCGCTCCATGAACAGATCGCCGGGCATCATCTTTTGCTCGGAGGGGGAGATGGTGTTGTAAAAGGGGGTGGTGATCGCCGGCGGCAGGCGCACCTGTATATCCCGGGCGTGCTTGGTCAGTTCCTGCAGCAGGAACGATGCCCGATCCAGCCCACCGTGCTTGGCCACCTCATCGAGCGCCTCGAGCCACTCCCGGGTTTCCAATGGATCCTTGTCTTCTATCATGCCAGCCAATACTCCCTGGTCTGTCGCTTGCACTTGCAATAGGCGCTCGGTCATCATGAGTTTCACAATAGAACTGATGCCGAGCTAAAACTCTGTTCAATGTAGTCCAAACAGCCGGAAACGCCACCAAAGTGCTCTGGGGAGGCGTCCACAGATAGAGCGAGAGTACAGGATTCGTACATGAAATGAATATTAGTTCTAATTTAGAACTAATAAATAAGCCGTTTTTCGGGAAATCCGGCCCGATTTTCATCGCCTGGGTGGCAAACAGGCGGCCAGTATTGCACCGGGCCGCCCGTGGCGGTCTTACTCGATAATATAAGCCTTGTGATCGCGCTTTAATTGCTCGGCTGAGTCGACGCGCCGATAATCACCCTGGGGCAGAATGTCCCAGCGACCGGGCGCCACCACCTGCAATGAGTGGCGCTGGTCCAGGAACACCTTTTGGTAATAGGCCAGCCAGCTCTCCAGGGTGATACCCTCGACGACAGTGGCCAGTTGCTCGCGGCTGTCGAACCCGTACTCCTTCATCGCAATCGACTGCCAGTAAAACGCGGCGCGGTCCCAAAGATTCTTGTCCGGCTGTAAAATTTCGTTCACCAGCGCTTTACGATGGCGCTCAAACTGGGCTTCGTCCACGTCCGAAGGCAGCTTGAGCATAAAGGCCTGCATGGCCTGCTGTACTGCCGCGGCGTCTGCCACCGGCGACTGGATCAGCATTACCAGGCCCGGCACATCGAGCTGGGGCCAGGCGAACGCCATGACGCTATAGCCCAGCTGCTGCTCGGTGCGCAATTCCTGGAAGAAGCCGGACTTCATGATCTGCGCGGTCAGCGCGGCTACACCCCGGTCCTGCCAGGTGTTGGCGGCACCCTGCAGGTACCACGCAACAACCGAATCATCGTGCGCCACATCCACCGCATACTGCACCGACTCCCCGCTCTCCAGTTCCAGTACCTTGAGGTCAGGCAGGGCCGGCGCTGGTTCTGCCAGGACTACCTGGGAAAGCATGGCAGACAGCTCATCGATATAACTGGGCGGGTAATTACCATAGATCAGCGCCTCGGCGGTTGCACTGGCCCAGAAATCACCCGCGTAGGCTTGCAGGGCAGCAAGATCCAGTTGCTGCAGTGCATCAATCAGGGGCTGCTCACCCCACTCGCCATACAACAGGGATTCGCGCAGATCATTCATGACCTGGTTAATGGGCGGATTGGCCACCGCGTTTTCAAGGCTGCGAATCATGTCCTTGCGGATATTTTCAAAGCGGGCGGGATCAAATTGCGGTGCCTCAATAATACCCAGCAGCTCCTGCAGCAGCACCGCCTGCTTGTCGTTATACCCGCTGATTCGCAGGCTCATTCCCTGGGCATGCTTGTAGATATCAAAACTCAGCCCCGCCAACATTGCCGGGTAGGCAAACTCATTGACGTTGTCTTTCAGCAGCGCGGTATACAATACCGCCGCGGCGGTCTGGCGAGCATTTTGCCCCACTTCAGGCGAGCGAAAGTTGATGTAGGTGGCGCCCTTGGGCACCTTGAACTCGTCGTCCTGCTGGAACCAGATCTGCTGGCGCGGCAGCTGCAGCGCTACCGCGGGTACCGGCGGATTGGTAGCGGCAACCTCAACCATGGAAACGTCTTCAGCAATAAACTGATTGGGCTCGGGCAGGTGCAGCGGGGCGGACTGGTCTACCCCACGCAGGGCGGCCACCTGTTCAGCGTCCAGGGAACGCACTGCATAGGGCACCTGGTAGTACTGCGAGACCCGGTCAGTTTCCACATTCGCGTCACTGAGCACGATCAAGGCATTATTGATAGTGATCCGCCCCAACAGATCGTTCAGCACCTGTTGCTCATACTGATCCATCATATAAGGGCCGCGCAGCACGTCAGCGGGCGCGTAGTGCTGCATGCCCCTGGATATGCCACTGACATAGCTCATCGGCTCTACTTGCTCCTTGAACCGGAACTGCAGCTCAGCCAGGCTGGATTGCTCATCGTACAACCACTCCAGGGCGCCCCGGGCGCGCAGCATGTCCATGTAGTTGAACAACAGCTCCACCACCCTCTGGTAATGGCTCACCCCTTTTTCAGTCAGCGATATGCCCACACTGAACAGCGCGCCGCCACGCCATGACAGGCCACTGCCCGCGTACAGGCTTTCCGCCAGCCCTTCGGCTTTCAGCTGTGAGAGCAGGCTGCCCTCCCCCTCATGCCCCACCAGGTTGGCGACGTAAGACTCGGGCTTTACCCGGTAGTCCGGGCGGTAATCGGGTATCGGGAACGACACTTCCAACTCCCGCAGGGTTGCCTGGGGCCGGACTTCTACCAGCAGTGGCAAGCTCCCGGGGGCAAACAGGGGTGATTCTATGGCTTCATGCTCAAAGGATTTATTGGGCACCGGGCTGAACATCGGCACCACCAGGGCCTGTAACTCGTCCAGGTTCTGGCTGCCCAGGACCGTTAAGCGCATCATATTGGCTGAATAGTGCTTGTTATAGAAACTGATCAATTCGTCGCGCACCGCTGAATCGGACCGGTCCGCCAGGGTATCGAGGCTGCCGACAGCAAACTGGCTGAACGGGTGTGCGGGGTTCATCACTTCCTGCACTACATCCAGGCCGCGACGCCCATCGCTGGTCAATCCCATCTGGTATTCGGCCTCCACCGCCTGCTTTTCACGGTCTACATAGGCATCATCAAAGCGAGGGGCAATAAAAAACTGGGCAAAACGGTCCAGCGCCTCAGGGAGGTAGGCGGCGTTTATGTCAAAGAAGTAATTGGTATTTTCAAAGCTGGTATAGGCATTACGGGTACCACCATGCTCGGTGATATAGCGCTCGTACTCTGCCGGATCAGGGTATTTATCAGTGCCCAGGAACAGCATGTGTTCCAGGAAATGCGCCAGCCCACCACGCCCGTCCGGGTTATCCCCACTGCCAACCATGACATCCAGCGAGGCCGCCGCCTTGGACGTATCCGGGTCAGAGATCAGCAGCACCTGCATCTGGTTTTCCAGGGTCAACAGGCGGTACTGGTAACTGTCATTGGGGCTCTTCGCCGGCGCCTGATCGGTGGGCGCGACCGTGGTACAGGCGACCAGTAGCAGGGCGTAAAAAGCATACAGCAGCGGCCTGGACCGCTGCAGGAATTGGAACGAGGGCATTGATTACTCCATCAGGTTTGCGAGTCGAGTTCAGCCTTTGCCGGCTCAGCAGTAGGCCAGGCGTTTATGATCGCTTTGATCACGGTCGCCAGTGGGATAGCAAAAAATACCCCCCACAGGCCCCAGATACCTCCAAAAAACAGTACTGCCAGAATGATGGCCACCGGGTGCAGGTTGACCGCCTCAGAAAACAGCAGCGGCACCAGCAAATTACCATCCAGGGCCTGGATGATCAGGTAGACCACACAAAGCCAATAAAATTCACTGACCAGACCCCATTGGAAGAATCCCACCGCCACCACCGGCAGGGTCACCAGGGCGGCCCCTATATAGGGAATAATGACCGACAGGCCCACCGCCAGGCCAAGCAGCGCGGCGTAGTTGAGCCCCATCCAGGCGAAGGCGAAGTAACTTGCTGCGCCGACGATGATGATTTCCAGCACTTTGCCGCGCGCATAATTGGCAAACTGCATATTCATCTCACCCCAGATACGCCGCAGCAAAGGACGCTCCCGCGGCAGGAAGCCCGTGGACCAATCGAGGATTTCATCCCTGTCCTTGAGAAAGAAAAACACCAGCATGGGGATCAACACCATGTACACCATGACCGTGAGGAGTCCGGGGATAGAGGCCACCGACCGGGTTACCAGGTTCTGGCCCATAATGGCGATCTCCGCCTTGGCCAGCGCCGTCAACTCGTTGAGCTGCTCGGTTGAGACAAATTCAGGGTAGCGCGCCGGCAACACGCCCAGGAACTGGCGGCCCTGTTCCAACATGCGGGGCAACTCACCGGCGAGGCTGACCAACTGCCGCCAGACCAGCGGCAACAGGCCCAAAGTGATCGCGAAAAAGGCGCCGATAAACAGCAGGTAGGCGACACTCACGCCCAGCCACTGTGGTACCCCATGCTGCTCCAGCATGGTGGCAACCCCCTGCATCAGGAAGGCCAGTACAATGGCGGCAAGTAACGGGGTTAGGATGTCACCTATGGTCATCAACAAAACGACTGCAACAGTTAACAAAACCAGCAGCAGCACCGATTCTTCCTCGAACAGGTAGCGTCTGTACCATTTGTTAAAAATGTCGAGCATTGGGTTTCCCTATCAGGATGAAGCGGTTTTTTGCAGCAAGTGGGTGTAAATTCCGTCGGCCTCATCACTGGCCAGCAGGCGATGTCCGGATTGACTCGCAAACACCTGGAAATCGCGTACCGAGCCCTGGTCGGTGGCCCGTACCCGCAGGGACTGCCCGGCAGTCATGGTGTTGAGCGCTCGCTTGGCCAGCAACAGGGGCATCGGGCAGTCCAGTCCGGTCGCGTCCACTTCGACTATGTCCGCGCTGCTGGGTTCCCCTTCGTTCAAAACCGGTTGTTCCTTAGTGGGTGGTTCAAATGACAAGCGGCACAGTATAGCCATTCGCAAGCAGGTAATGAACTTCCCATACTGCAAATGCTCCAATATCTGCCGGCAACGGAATTGCCCAAAACGATTTGCTTGGAGCGGTACCCCATGACGTACAATGGCCATCTATCCATAAAGGCTGCCTGGTGGTTCATTCCCTTGCCTGATTTTCGCTTAAAACGCCAACCAGGGTTCCTGGCAGTGGTTATATTGTGCACCCTGCTGGCTTGCAGGGGCGCGGTGGCGCAGACCGAGGACCTCAACCTGCCCAACCTGGGGGAATCGAGCACCAGTATGTTCTCGGCCGAGTTCGAGTACCAACTGGGGCGGACCTGGTTGCGTATTTTTCGCAGCCAGGTCCCCACCGTTGATGATCCGCTGTTACAGGATTACCTCGAACACCTGATCTACCAACTGGCGAACCACAGCAAGCTCGAGGACCGGCGCATAGACGTGGTGATTGTGGACAGCCCACAAATCAACGCCTTTGCCGTACCCGGCGGGGTTATCGGCATCAACAACGGGCTATTGCTCTATGCCCAGACCGAAGCCGAGCTGGCCACTGTGCTGGCGCACGAGATCGCCCACCTCAGCCAGCGCCATTTCTCCCGCGGTGTGGAATTCCAGCAAAAACAGCAGCCACTGGCGCTGGCAGCCATGCTGGCCAGTTTTGTGCTGCTGGCCACGGCAGGTGGTGACGCCGGCATCGCCGCGCTCTCTGCCACCCAGGCCGCCACCATGGACTCTGCCCTGCGTTACAGCCGCGGCAATGAACAGGAGGCTGATCGGGTGGGCATGCAAACCCTGGTCGCCGCCGGCATGGACCCCTATGCAGCACCGGCCATGTTCGAGCGGATGCTTGCGTCATCGCGTTACTCCAACAGCAACGGGATTCCAGAGTTCCTGCGCACCCACCCCCTGTCGGAAAGCCGGATTGCCGATACCCGCAACAGGGCCCAGCAGTATCCGAAACCCGAACCCACCATCAGCCTGGATTACCAGTTAATGCGCGCCAGGGTTGCCAATGAACTGGCAGTAACCCCCGAGGAGGCCGTTCACAAGTTCCGCAGTGAGCTGGACGGCAAACCGCGCTCCCCGGAAGCCGCAAGCTACGGGCTGGTACTGGCCCTCACAGCGGCGGGTCGCCCGGATGATGCGGCACTGGAGCTGGACGGCATCTGGTCAAAGCACCCCGATCGGATTGAGTACATCATTGCCGATGCTGAAATAGACATGCTACGCAACGAACCCGGTAAGGCAGTGAGCAAACTGGCAGCGCGCCTGAAACTGTCACCGGGCAATCATGCCCTGACCATGACTTACGCGGATGCATTGATGAAAAACCGGCAAGCCCACATTGCCGAGGAGGTGCTGGTGGCGCAGAGCAAGCGCTACCCCAACGACCCGGGCCTGTGGTACCTGCTGGCCGAGGTACAGGGCTTATCGGGTAATATCGTGGGACTGCATATGTCCCGGGCGGAGTTTTTCATCCTGAACGGCAACCTGGACCAGGCCGAGAAACAACTGAACTATGCCCTGGAACTTACCCACCGGGATTATCTGACCACTGCCAAGATTTCACAGCGCCTGAAGGATATCGCGATGATGCGCAGTGAGATGGATATCTAGCGTTACTCAGGCGTTACCGATGACAGGCACCCGCAGCTGCGCCGCAAAGTCCAGCATTCTGCGCAACGGCACCATGGCCTTCTCCCCCAGCGCCGGATCCACGAAAATCTCATTGTCATCCCGGTCGAACGCGGTGGCCAGGGTCTCAAGCTCATTCATCGCCATCCACGGGCAGTTGGCGCAGCTGCGGCAGGCAGCGCCATTACCGGCAGTAGGCGCGATGATAAATTCCTTGTCAGGCGCCTGTTGTTGCAGCTTGTAGAAGATGCCCTGGTCAGTAGCGACAATAAAACGCTGGTTGTCCATCTCGGTGGCTGCCCGGATGATCTGGGTGGTAGACCCTACCCGGTCTGCCAATTCAATCACCGCAGCGGGTGATTCCGGGTGCACCAGCACCGCGGCGTCAGGATAGACACGCTTGAGGTCAGCTATGCCGCGCGCCTTGAACTCCTCGTGGACGATACACGCGCCGTCCCACATGATGATATCGGCGCCGGTTTGCCGGCGGACATAGTCCCCCAGATGGCGGTCGGGCGCCCAGATGATTTTCTCGCCCTGGCTTGCCAGGTGCTCGGCCACATCCAGCGCAATGCTGGAGGTTACCACCCAGTCGGCACGGGCTTTTACCGCGGCTGAGGTATTGGCGTACACCACCACTTTGCGGTCGGGGTGTTGGTCACAAAATGCTGAGAACTCCTCAATCGGGCAACCCAGGTCAAGGGAGCAGGTTGCCTCCAGCGTTGGCATCAGGACCCGTTTGTGGGGCGTGAGTATCTTGGCGGTCTCGCCCATGAACTTGACCCCGGCAACCACCAGGGTTTCGGCGGGATGATCATGCCCGAAGCGGGCCATCTCCAGGGAATCCGAAACACAGCCGCCCGTCTCCTCCGCGAGGGCCTGGATCGCCGGGGAGGTATAGTAATGCGCCACGATGACGGCATTTTCCTGCTGCAGGCGAAGCTTGATCTGGTCCTTGAGCACGCGTTCCTGCTCAGGGGTCAGCTGCTTCAGCGCTTCGTGATCCAGATGGTACTGCACCTGCTGGCGGATGGTTTCCAGTTTGTCGGAAGCTATGCTCATACGGCTCGGGAATCTGCGAAAAAACGGATCGGGAGTTTATCATAGAATTCCTGCCTGGCATGCCTTTGGGGCAGGCCAGCGAACACGCCGACCCGCGCCCGCAGTGGGCACTTGGCCAATCTGGTAATTTTCAATAAACATTTACTAGAATTCCTCTGAGTTCTTCCGTATAACTTCATGTTATATAAAGAATAATGCACAGGCTTAAAAGGTGATGCGGACAGGGGACGGTCCCACCAGGCACGCCGTGCACACCGGGTGACCCTGTCAGGGATATAACGTGGACCAGCACACCGTACTGATAATTTCCGAGCACAAGACCGATCAGCTGATCCTGTCTGCCTGCCTTGAGCGCGCGCTGCCGGCCCGTTTCAAGCTGGCCTCGTCGGGCATGATGGAACGGCCACTTGAAGCCCTGCTGGACCCCGAAATCGACGCCGTCATCATGGCCAACGGCCCGGAAACCGAATACCTGCTGCGGCTTGCCCAGAAAAACCAGGTAACCATGCCCATCATCCTGCTGCTGGATGAGGCCGATGACGCGCTCAGCGCCCGCCTGCGCGAATACGGCGCCCAGGATTACCTGGTGCGAGGCCAGCTCCAGGACCAACTGGTCCACCGCATCCTCGACTACAGCATCCAGCTCAAGCAGGCCCGGGACCAGATCCTCCAGCTGTCCAACCGCGACAGCCTGACCGGCGCCCTCAACCGGGCCGGGTTCAGGGCCCACCTGGAACGTGCGATGGTTCGCTCGGAACGCTACGGCTTCAACTCCGCCCTGCTCTACATCAATGTCGACCAGTTCGCCAACGTCAACGACAACTATGGCGAGACCGACGGCGACCTGATGATCCAGACTATTTCCCGACGCCTGATCAACAAAATGCGCAGCACAGACAGCATTGCCCGGCTGGGTGGGGACGAATTTGCCATCGTGCTGGAGGATGTCAACTCCGCAGCCGATGTGGAACTGATTGCGGAGAAAATGCTGCATTCAATATCGGCACCCATGATCCTCAGCGAACAGCAGGTCGCGGTGGAAGCCAGTATCGGGGCCGCCCTTTTCCCCGAGGACGGTCAGGGCTTTTCGGAGTTGGTGGAAAATGCACGCAGTGCCATGCAGCAGGCCAAGACCGTTGCCGGCGGCAAATTCATCCGCTACTCAGAACGGCTTCACTTCGATGTTGCCGGCAGTAATTCGCTGGCAGCGGAGTTGCGCAATGCGGTGCGCAAAAACCAGTTTGAGTTGCATTACCAACCCCGGATAGACCTCTCCACCGGGCAGCTGGTGGGTCTTGAGGCCCTGCTGCGCTGGAACCATCCTGAACGAGGCCTGGTTTTCCCCGGCGAATTCCTGTCCACCTGTGAAGACATGGGGCTGATGAAGACCATTGGCTACCAGGTGATCCAGCACGCCTGTTCCGCGCTGATATGGCTGGAACAGGAGGGCATGAACAGGGTCGACGTGGCGGTCAATATTTCTTTTTCCCAGATCCAGGACAGCCGCTTCCTGGAGATCGTCAAGGACATTGTCATGCGCAGCGGTGCAGACGCCTCCCGGCTGGAATTTGAACTGACCGAATCCACGATCCTGAAAAACCCGAGCACCATCAAGGCCCGCATGAATGAACTGCGCCTGCTGGGGATATCCTTTTCGCTGGACGACTTTGGGACAGGTTTCTCCCAGCTGTCGCACCTGACTGAACTACCCATTTCGGCCTTAAAGATTGACGCCTGTTTTGTGCGCGAGCTGCCCGGCAATACCCACCAGGAAGCGGTGTGCACCATGATCATCGAAATGGCCCAGCGCCTGGGCATGCTGGTAGTGGCAGAGGGTGCCGAGACCTACGAGCAGATAGCATTCCTGCGTGAGCAAAACTGCGAGCAGGTTCAGGGTTTCTACTACAGCCCCGCCATACCCTTGCAGCAACTACCCCGCTTCGTACAGGAGCAGCGTTTCAAGCGTCGCGACCAGATGTTTTCCTGATACGCCAGGGTTAATAGATTACCCGGTTCCTGCCCCGCTGTTTCGCCCTGTACAGATTGCCGTCTGCCGCTGCAATGACTGCCTCGGTGGTGGCCAACTCGTCACTGCGCGCTGCCACCCCGGCACTGATGGTTACCGCTACATGGGAACGGTTCAACCGGGTAGCCCCGCGTTTACGACTGCCATTGCGAGTAACAGTTGGCCGCCGCGCCCGATCGCGAATAGACATACTGTAATTGGCAATGCCCTCCCGTACCTGCTCCAGCGCCTCGGCACACTCTTCCCTTGGCTTGCCGGGGAACACCACACAGAACTCCTCGCCACCGTAGCGGTAAGCAGTACCTCCACCACCCACCTGGCTGATCCGGGAGGACACCATTTTCAGGACCTCGTCACCCACTTCATGCCCATGGGTATCGTTAAAGCGCTTGAAGTGGTCCACGTCCAGCATCGCGATGCAGTAATTGCGACGCAAGCGCCGCAGGCGCTCGTTCAAGGCTCTTCGCCCCAGCAAACCGGTGAGTTCGTCCCGGTAGGCCATGGCATGTGAGCTGCGCAGCAGGCCCCACACCAGGCAACCGCCCGCGACTGTGCCCATCGCTATCGAAACATACGGCAGGTGCAATTGCGCCAGCATCAGGTATAGCGCCACCAGAATGCCGATCAGGGCGGCATCAGTATCCTGGTTGCGATAGACCAGCAGTGCCAGCCCAAGCAGGGCCGCCACCGCTACCAGGGCTGTCGCCCCCAGCGACATGACATAGCCAGTGGCGGGGCGCAAGCTGAAGTAGGCTGCCATTGATGACCCTTCATCCCCCACCGTTGTCGAACGGGCTATAAACATGACTGACAGCAACAGGAAAGCAAATAACAGGGTGGTAATCGCACCCTGCAAATTGCGAATACCCGTCTCCGGTACCAACAGCAGATACAGGCTGAGCACCGGAACAACGAGACTGGCCGCGAGATAATACTGGCTGGCCTGGGGCTGGGAGAGGCTCACCTGCAATTGGGTTTGGGTCACCCAATACACCACGGCTATTGCGCTGGTAGCCAGCAACAGGCGACAGCGGTCGAATTGCAAGGCCAGGAACACTGACACAGCGCATAACAGATAGGGTAACCAGGCGAGGATGAGCCGTCCTTCACCGCCCAGCGTGTCGATCAGCGGACGTAGCCAAAGCGCCAGGCCGATAAGCACAGCCGGCACTATCAACTTGAATAAGGCCGCATAATTTATCGGCATGATGCGGTTACTACCCCCGGGAATTTCCATAGCAGCAGGGGCTTTTGCGCCCGCCGCTCAACACTCCACATTTCTTATTCACACTATGCGTAAGGTGCCAGTGATGATAGCCTACAAGCACTTCAAAAATCATCAAATCGGCGGCAAATGTATACCAAGGAACAATCGCGCCACCGGGCCAAGATCCTGGTTAGCGATGATGATCAGAACGTCCGCTTACTGACTCGCCAGTGCCTGGAAGCAGAAGGCATGATCGTGGTGGAGGCGTCCAACGGCCCGGACACCATTGACGTGTTCGTGCGCGAGCGCCCGGACCTTCTCTTCCTGGACGTAGAGATGCCGGGAATGACAGGTCTGGAGGTGTGCGAGCGTATCCGCCAGATGCCCCAGGGCGAATCCATCCCCATTATGATTGTCACCGGCTCGGATGATCGCAAGTCGATCGACCAGGGCTTTCAGGCCGGGGCCACCCAGTACAAGACCAAGCCTGTTAACTGGTCTTTATTGGGCCGCGATGTGCAATACATGCTGCGCGCCAGTGACGCCTTCAACGCCCTGAAACGTCAGGAAGATCGCCTGCGCTACCTGGCCTATTACGACCCACTAACCAGCCTGCCCAACAGACGCAGCTTCAACGAGCAGCTCAGCCGCATACTCAAACGCAGCCAGCGTCGCAATTCCAATGCTGCGCTCATGTTCATCGACCTGGACCATTTCAAGCGCATCAACGACTCCATCGGCCACGGCCGCGGGGATCGCCTGCTTGTGGAGATCGCCAAGCGACTGACCCTGGAGCTGCGCGAAGATGACGCCATCAACTACTTCGCCGAAAAAGATACTGAAGATGACGACGAAGATGCTGCTGGCAGCACAGAAATCGCACGCCTCGGGGGCGATGAATTTACGGTGGTTCTGTCGGATATCCAGGACATCCACCATGTCGAGCGGGTTGCCAAGCGAATACTCGACTCCCTGTCTGAGCCCATTGCCCTGCAATCCCATAACCCCGTGGTAACACCCAGCATTGGCATCGCCATTTTTCCGCAGGACGGCAAGGATCCGGACACACTGGTGCGAAACGCCGATACTGCCATGTACGTGGCCAAGGCTGAGGGTCGAGCCTGTTTCCGGTTTTACAACGAGGAAATGAACTCCAGGGCTGTTGAGCAGCTGAAGATGGAGGAAGAGCTGCGCGACGCCATGCGCAACAACCAACTCGAGCTTCGCTACCAGCCCCAGGTGGATTGCAGGACCGGTGAAGTGGTGAGTATGGAAGCCCTGGTGCGCTGGAAGCACCCGGTACGCGGCATGGTTTCCCCACTGGAGTTTATTCCTGTGGCGGAACGCACTGGACAGATCATAGAACTGGGTGAGTGGGTGATGGCTGAAGTCGCCCGGCACTGCCTGTATTGGGACTCGCTGGGTCTAAAATCCTTCCGCATCTGCGTCAACATCTCCCCAATCCAGTTCAACCAGGGAAACCTGCCAGAATGGATTCGCGATTTTCTTGAGAAGGCAAATTTGGCGCCTGAACGACTCGAGCTGGAGTTGACGGAAAGCGCGATCATGAACGACGCGAAAACCAATATCGCCAAACTCCAGCAGCTCAAAGATATCGGCCTCAAACTCGCGGTAGATGATTTTGGTACTGGCTACTCCTCCCTCAGTTACCTCAAGCGCTTCCCGATCGACACCCTGAAGATTGACCAGAGCTTTGTTGCAGACCTGGACACCCCTGACGGTGCAGCCATTGTGGATGCAATTATCGCGCTGGCTAAAACCCTCAACCTCAGGGTTATAGCGGAAGGCATCGAGGAGGAGCATCAGCTGCATTACCTGCTGGCAAAGGAATGCGACTTGCTGCAGGGTTATTATTTCGCCAGGCCTATCTACCCGGAAGATGTTCCCGCCATGCTGCGGCAGGTCTTCCACTGGGATAAAGCAAAAAGCACCGGCAACTAGGCTGTATCCACAAGCAATGAAGCACATCCTTCCGCTACTGGTCATGATGACCTGCGTAACACTGCCTACCCCGGATAGCCGGGCGAGCGATCCCAAGGCAGCTAACGAACAAAACCTGAGGGTTATGATCCAGGGCAGCTCTGGTGCAGCAATGCGCGAGTTGGTTCAGTCCAGCGGGGGAACCATCACCCACGACTTGCACATCATCAACGCCGTAGGCGCCCTGCTTTCACAAGCCCAACTCGACGAGGTGCTGACATCGCCGCTGGTGATCCGCCATATCGATGACCTTTCCATCGGCCCTGTGCCACCAACCGATCCCGACCTGGCGGACAAAAGCTGTGATGTAGGCGGTGCACTGGAACTGAGCTTTAGCAAGGCCGGAATCAACTGGACGCTGTACAACAAATTTGATGCCCCCGCTGTGTTGCAGCAGCTGGCGTTAAGCTGGCCCGAGCAGTTGGGCACAATTGCGTCGATGTCGCTGGACGGCGCGCCTGTCGATCCCGGCATGTTGACCGATACCGGCGCAGGCTCCCTGAATGTCGAGTTTGGCGGCCTCGCGCGCCCTACCCTCGAGGGCAAAGGTGATCTTGCGCTGCGTTTCAAGCCCGCGCCAGGTGCCCCCGACAGCATTTCTTTGCGCCAACGCGACTTCTCAGCCAAAGCGGACTTTGCCGGTGACTGCACCGTTAAACTCATACCAGGCTATGACGCCAACCATGAGGATTTTTACTACGCTGGCGTCTCCGGCGCTGACGCCCTGCACCTCCACGGGGTGACCGGCAAAGGTGTGACCGTGGCCGTGCTCGACTCCGGGCTATGGGACCACGACCTGTTAACCCGGGATACCGCTGGCGACAATCGCGTGCTGGCCCGCTATGACGCCATCGACAACAGCGTGGTGGAACAGCTTTTCGATGCCAGCGGACACGGCACCCATATGACCAGCGTGCTGGCGCACAGTGGCGCCACTACTCGAGCAGGCATACCGACAGGCTCATTCAAGGGAATCGCGCCGGATGTGAACCTGGTAGCAGTCAAGGCGTTCAACGTGGAAGGCCAGGGAGGCTTTCTCGACATCGTTCGCGGTATCCAGTGGGTCGTAGATCACCGCGAGACCTACAACATCAGGGTACTCAATCTATCGTTTGGCGCCCGCCCGCGCTGGCCTTACTGGCTGGACCCGATTGACCAGGCAGTGATGAGGGCATGGGCCAGCGGCATCACTGTAGTGGCTGCAGCTGGTAACGATGGCCCCGAGCCCATGACGATAGGCTCTCCCGGCAATGTGCCCTATATCATCACTGTTGGCGCCATAACCGATTCCTGGACCCCTCAGGACCGGGACGACGATTATATCCCCGACTTCTCCAGCCGCGGCCCAACCCCGGAAGCACATATCAAGCCCGACCTGGTGGCGCCCGGCGGGCACATAACCGGCCTGACGCGTCCCGGGGCGACCCTGACCGAGGAACATCCCGAATATTTGCTTAGCACAGGTGAGTTCGTGATGACCGGCTCATCCCAGGCAACTGCGCTGGTGTCTGGAATCGTTGCCCTGCTGCTGCAACTGGAACCGGACCTGAGCCCGGATGACGTCAAATGTAAACTTATTTCCAGTGCCGAACCGGCCATCAACGCCGATGGCCTGCTGGCCTACAGCCCTTTTGAGCAAGGCCAGGGCCTGGTTACCGCCACCAGGGCGGTGACACTGGGCAACAAGGGCTGCGGCAATGCGGGATTGAACATAACGCGGGACATTGCCGGCACCGAGCATTTCCAGGGACCTGCGACTATCGACGACGGCGGCGGCGTCAGCCTCCCGGGCCTAAACAACATGGTTTCAGCCCAGCCCAGTGAGCAGGGCCTGAGCACACGCCGAAAATGGGGCGTTAAAGCCCATATCGAGCGGCTCACCCACTCTCTCGACCCAAACCAACCGTCCGCAGGCAGCCCTTTCAACTGGGAACAGGCATATATCGAAGAAAAAGCTGCTATCGAGGCACTGTCCAGGCCCTAGACCGGCAAACGCCTGGTAACGCCAACGGACTACCCACCCTTAACGCCCCCGTGTACCCCTGCAGGGTCACAGGGGTCCCGGACAAAACACCCCCCATTTGCTTTAATCATCAACACCTTGGCGGCAACCTGTCCGTTCAATGCACCCCCAAAGACTCAGCGCCGGGTGCACCTACCCCAAACAGGTTATATACCCTTCTTCATCTACCCCCTTCAAGTCAGTATAAATAAGTCAAGCATCCACTTAAGAAGATGTGAACGAACTCCCGGAACGGGATTTATTTGACGGAACCAGGTCACAAACGTGACTTAAATCGAACATAAGTAGGCGGGCAAACACTATGAACACTAAAAAATCACTCGGAATTGCAGGCATCGGCAGCATCGCATTGGCCATGATTGCTCCATCAGTGAGTTTCGCTGACGCTGGGCAAGCGGCTGCCACCAATGGCACCAGCTCACACAGCCTGGTGCATAGGGTTACCCACTCACTGGCAGACAGCCAGAGCTACACCTCTAGCGGCACAGCCGGCTACAAGTGGGGCAAGAAGATCGAGCAGGGCCAATCAGACGCCAAATGGGCCGAATCAACCAGCACTCGCAGCGGCTACAAGTGGGGCGATTCAAGCCAGGCCGACGGCGAAGCACAATCGTATGCCGGCGCTTCTGCTTATGAGTGGGGCACAATGAATTTTGCTGGGCAGGCTGGGTACAAGTGGGGCGTTAACAACTTCGCTGACCAGACCGGCTACAAGTGGGGCGTCAACAGCTTCGCTGACCAGACCGGCTACAAGTGGGGCGTCAACAGCTTCGCTGACCAGACCGGCTACAAG
>Ga0102815_10000856_pt1 | contig 19582 bp, 18 predicted proteins | sample ColrivemetaGS759_FD_79113 | JGI IMG/M metagenome (GOLD analysis project Ga0102815, IMG submission 79113) | Estuarine microbial communities from the Columbia River estuary - Ebb tide ETM metaG S.759 | ecosystem: Environmental > Aquatic > Marine > Intertidal zone > Estuary | place: USA: Columbia...
CATTTCATTAAACACCAGGGGAAACTCGCCCATGGCATAAGCCAGGGTATGGCCCTCAGCCACCCGGGAACGTACCTGCAACAACATGCCCTTGATACGCCCACTGCGACTTTGCTCGGCCGCCGCCTGCAGTGCTTCATCCAGCGGCAGGCTGGACTGCACCAGGGTTGCCAGTTGCCGGGTCATCAAAGCCAGGTCACCGGCGCTGACCCGGTGCCGCAATAATGCAGGTCGCCAGTTGGAGCTGGCCTGGCTGGGCTGGTTGGCCTCGACCACTTCTACCGGGCGCAGGCTCTGGGTACGCATCTGGGCCCGCACCTGGCGCTCGGAGTCGCCCTCGAGTACGCCGCGAACCAGTTTTCCCTGTGGGTTCAATGCCCGGTATCGGTAAGCCGTCATCTGCTATTTACTCGCGATCAGGCGATCGCGGTAACCCTCAAAACTTCCTCGATACTGGTATCCCCCGCAAGTACCCGGCGCCGGCCGTCGGCCTCGATGCCCGGATAGCGCTTGCGCGCCGTGTTGAGGATCAGCTGTTCGCTGAGCCCGTCGTAAATCATCAGGCGCAGGTCTTCATCAATTTCAATGAGTTCGTATATGCCGGTCCGCCCCCGGAATCCACTGTAATTACAATGCTCACAGCCCTTGGCCCTGCTCAGTATGACCTCGTCACCCCCGTCATCAAGGCCCAGCTGCTCCCTTTCCGCATGGTTGGCCGGCTGCGTGTACTTACAGGATTTGCACAGTAGCCGCACCAGACGCTGTGACATCACCGCCAGCAGGCTGGATGACAGCAGGAAAGGTTCTATACCCATGTCCTTGAGCCGCGTTACCGCGCCGATGGCGCTGTTGGTATGCAGGGTAGACAACACCAGGTGACCAGTGAGGGACGCCTGCACTGCAATTTCCGCCGTTTCAAGATCGCGTATCTCACCCACCATCACCACGTCCGGATCCTGGCGCAGAATTGCCCGCAGACCGCGCGCGAAAGTCATGTCCACCTTGGGATTAACCTGGGTCTGGCCCACTCCGGGCAGCATGTATTCGATCGGATCCTCAATGGTGAGGATATTGCGGGTGGACTCGTTGATATGAGAAAGCCCTGCATACAAGGTGGTGGTTTTGCCCGAACCGGTGGGCCCGGTGACCAGGATGATGCCGTGGGGGCTGTGCAGGTATTTCTGGTAGGCTGCCAGCACCGAGTCATTCATAGCCAGCTGGGCAAGCTGCAGCTGCCCCGCTGCGGTATCAAGCAAACGCAGCACCACGCGCTCACCATGGGCAGAGGGAATGGTGGACATGCGAATGTCCACGGCATGGCCGGCGATCTTCACCGAAATCCTGCCGTCCTGGGGAACCCGTTTCTCGGCGATATCGAGCCTGGCCATCACCTTCAGTCGCGACACCAGCAGGGGCGCCAACATCCGCTTGGGAGACAGCACCTCGGCCAGCACCCCATCGATACGATAGCGCACGCTGAGGCGATCCTCGAAGGTCTCGATGTGAATATCAGAAGCTTTGTCGCGCACCGCCTGGGACAGGATGGCATTGATCAGGCGGATAATCGGGGCGTCATCCTCGGCATCCATCAGGTCACCGGCATCGGGAATCTCATCCGCCAAACGGCTCAGGTCGATATCCGCGCCAATATCCTCGGCCATCTGCACCGCGGCGTTATTGCCGCGCTGGTAGGCGAGTGTCAGGCGGCGCTGAAAGTCTTCCGCCGTTGCCGCCTGCAGGCGAAAGGGCACGCCCAGAACACGTCGCAGTTCGCTCAATACCTCTACGCCGGGCTCTGCCTGGTGAATCACCAGCAGCCCATCGGGCGAGTGATCCAGCAGCACGCCATGTTGCTTGGCAAAAATGAAGGGCAGATTGTGCGGGGCTCCGCCACCAGCTTCAGCCGGGGCCGGTTCCAGAACAGAACCTGTCAATTCCTTCACGGCCAGCTCGGGTTGCGCCATCAGAAGCCCTGCCCGGCAGGCGCCACGCTATCGTCCCGGGGCATCTGTCCCTCCTTGATCTCGTCCAGCAACTGGATCTGCTGCTCCCATTCCGGCAGTACCGGCACCCTGTCGTTGCCAAGGAATTCCAGTCCCTGCTCCCTGCGCTGCACCTGTTGATCGCGGATATAGCGATACTTGTCGGCCGTCGCGCCAGCCAGTTCCTCGTTGTCACGGATAATGGTCGGGCGGATAAAAATCAGCAGGTTGGTCTTGGTTACCTTGACAGCATCAGTGCGGAACAAGCGGCCCAGATAGGGGATATCCCCGAGGAACGGCACTTTCTGGCTGCCGTCCTGAACGTCATCCTTGATCAGGCCGCCCAGCACGACAACCCGGTTATTCTGCGCCATGACCTTGGTCTGGATTTTGCGCTCGTTGGTAATCAGGTCAGAGGCAATCACCGACAGGCCGGTCAGGCTGGACACCTCCTGGGTAATATCCAACACCACCGAATCACCCTCGTTGACATGGGGCGTCACTGTCAGGGTTATACCGACGTTTTCCCGCTCGATCGTCTGGAACGGGTTCTGGGCACCATCACCACCACCCCCGGTATTGGTGTAGGAACCGGTCACAAAGGGCACATTCTGGCCGACCGTGATATAGGCTTCCTGGTTGTCCAGGGTCAGCAGGCTCGGGGTGGACAGGATATTGGCATTAGTCTGTTCCTTCAGCGCACTGAGGATCACCGTCATCGACAGCCCGTCTTTATCGATCTGGCCCCAGCCCATGGAGAGTCCCGGGGTACCCGCCAGGGCGCCGGCCAGGGCGCCCAGGTTAAAGTCACCATCAGTTGTGGTGGTGTCAGTACTATTGTCGGGCAACACTGCCGCGGCGATGTTTCGTGCCCGCGCATCGCCAGCATTGATATTGCTGCCAAAGGCGCCGCTCTGGTCAGCAAACAGCCACTGCAGGCCCAGGTCCTGGCCGTCAATGACTTCCATCTCCACGATAATCGCTTCCACCAGCACCTGGGCACGACGAATATCCAGGCGATGGATCACCGCTTCCAGCGCCGCCATCTCGTCAGTATCGGCAGTGATGATCAGCGCGTTGGTGCCCTCATCTGCCTCAATGGTGGCGGCAGTACCGCTGTTGCGCGGCTGCTTGCCGCCCTCGCTGGTATCCAGCCGGTCGATATTCTGCATGACCCGGGTAAGCACATCTGCCAGCTCAGTAGCCTGGGCATACTCCAGGTAAACCACCTTGACGTTGCCACTTTGCTCCAATGGTGTATCCAGGTATTTCACCAGCTTGGCAATCCTGGCGCGTTCCAGTTCATCTCCACTGACCAGCACGCTGTTGGTGCGCGGATCGGCCACCAGCAAGACCTCGGCCTCACCGCCACCGCTCTGCTTGGCCTCGGATTTGACCAACTGATCGAGCATGCGCACCACATCTTCCGCCACCCCGTAGCGCAGCTTGATGATGTCTGTTTGCTGCACTGCGGTCTTGTCCATGCGATCGATAATGTCGCGGATACGATCGATATTGGAAGACAGGTCAGAAATAATAATGGCATTACTGGGCGCGTAGGCAGCCATATGCGCCTGTTGCGGCACCAGTGGACGCAGCACCGGGATCAACTTGGCGGCGGAGATATTTTCCAGCCGGATAACTTCGGTTACATATTCATCACTGGCCCGGCCGCTGTATCCATCGCGCACCTGCACCGGGGCCGAGCGGGCGTCCTTGCTCTGGATAACCCGCACTACACCACCGGAACGCACCGCTGTGTAGCCATGCACTTCCAGGATGGACAGAAACAGTTCGTAGAGCTCGCTGGCGGACACCGGTTTGCTCGATACCACCTTGACCTTACCCTTGACTGCAGGGTCCACCACAATGGTAGTACCGGTAGCCTCTGCCACAAACTTGATCAACTCCTGGATATCGGTTTCCTTGAGGTTGACCGTGTAGTCCTGCGCGGCCACTGGCAAGGCGCCCAGCAGCAGGCTCAGCAGCGCAGCAAACAGCACGCGGCGAAGGTTTGGGCTTGAGACATTCACAAAACTGTAATCCTTAATCATATTACGATGAGGTCCCTCACTGGCGCCGCAAATCAAGGCTCTGTAGCCCCATTGTCCAGGCTCACACTGATGGTAAGTTGCTGGCTGTCACGCTCCAGGTCGAATACCGCCTCGCTGGCAGAGCGCATCGCCTGATAGAGCCGAACGGTATTGGCGGGGTCATTGAGTGCTATGCCATTGACACTGGTCACCATATCACCGGGTTTGAAGCCGAGTTGCGCAAACTGGGCCTGGTCTTTACCTGGGGCGACGCGATAGCCCAGCAATTCGCCATTCTCCCGCACTGCGCTCACCGTAACCACCTCGGCGAGTGACTGGGGATCCTGGTAAAGTCGTTCCCGGTAGTTACTGGCCAGGGCTGCGGCATCCGCGCCAGCCGGTTCACTCGCGACTGGAGCGGCAAGCCGGGATGGTTGCGCAGCCACGGGCTTTGACATCATTTGCTGGTCCAGGCTCGAATCCTCGAACAACTGCAACAATTCGTAGGTTCCGCCATTATCCAAGACCACCTGGTCAGGCATCACCTTGGCCAGCAGTACCTGCCCGGATACCGGCAGGCGATCATCAACTGCATATATATTCTGTTCCGACCGGTATTCGACGATCGCGTAGCCCAGGCCATCCTCGCTGGACGCCACGATACCCCGCAACTTCAATTCCAAGCGGGTTTCCCTGGCGCCCTTTTCGATCCCGTCCCGCTCGGTGGCAGCGACAGGCTCCGGATCCACCGGGGCTAATTCAGCACCGGCCTCGCCAAACAGGTGCCAACCCATCATGCGCTGCACATCAACGACACTACCGCCAGTCTTGGCCACCGGACCTGCCTCAGACAAAGGATTGATAATGACGGCATCCGCGGGCAGGGAACCGGTTGAATCCGAGGCCTGCCCGGGCAGTAGTGCCCAGATGAACCGGGACAGGGCGATAACCGCCCACAGTGCGAACAGCGCTATCAGGACCTGACGGATGCGCCGGATCACCTCGGGCTGGGCGGCATTGTGTAGCAGCCGCTCCAGACCAAGCGCGATTCGCTCTGGCATACCACCGGAATTATTGAGCCATTTGGCCGGCAAGGCGCATTCCCCTGTCTTTCCCGGCCAACCAGCGTCTGGCAGCCAGGCTAATAATGCCTCCGATTATAGGGGGCGGCACTGAAAGATAAAACCGCTAAGCGCAGGAGAGTCGGCTGCATAAAGCCGACTCCCGGCGCACATCAGGCGTCCAGGGACTGGTAGTAGTCGGACAGAATTTTCGCCACTTCCGGACGCGAAAACTCGGGTGGTGGGGCTATCCCCTTACCGAGCATTTCGCGCACTGCAGTGCCTGACAGCAGCACAAAATCCTCGGGGGTATGGTCCGGCACGTCGCGCATCATCACGACCTTGTTCAGCTTCTTGCTGTAGGCGGTGTGGTCAGCGCTGAATATCTCCAGTTCCAGGGAACCGGCGGGCACCTCCTCGTCAAAGATCGTCTGGGCATCAAAACCACCGTAGTAATCCCCGACCCCGGCGTGGTCACGCCCCACGATCAGGTGGGTGCAGCCACAGTTCTGGCGGAACACAGCGTGCAACACCGCCTCCCTGGGCCCCGCGTAGAGCATGTCAAAGCCGTAGCCGGTGACCATGACCGTATTGGGCGGAAAATAGACCTCTACCATCTTGCGGATCGATGCATCGCGCACATCGGCGGGAATATCACCTGGCTTGAGCTTGCCCAGCAGCATATGGATCAGAATGCCGTCGGCATCCAGTTGTTCCATAGCCATACGACACAGCTCCTCGTGAGCGCGGTGCATGGGGTTGCGGGTCTGGAATGCCACTACCTTGTTCCAACCGTGCTCGGCGATCTCGTTGCGGATCTCCACCGCGGTACGGAATGTATCCGGGAAATCAGTCTGGAAGTAGGAAAAACCCAGCACCTGGATAGGTCCTGACAACAGGGTGCGACCCAGTGATGAAAAAGTGGCTACCCCCGGGTGTTTTGGGTCCAGGGTACGGAATATTTTCTCGGCCATGAAATTGAGCTGCTCGTCGCTAACCTGCTCTACCGCTTCCACATCCATAATGGCCAGCACAGGATGGCCCTTGACGTTGGGATCGCGCAGGGCGATACGAGCGCCAGCTTCGATACCGGTTTCGCTGGTCATATTGACGATCGGCACCGGGAAAAAAAGGCCATCAACTGTGTGCATCTTCTCGGCGACACTGAGACTGTCTGCAAGGTTCATATAGCCGGTTAGCGGGTTGAAGTAACCACCACCGAGCATAACGGCGTTAGCAGCTGCGGCTGAGTTCAGCAACAGCGAAGGCAGGGTTTCCGCCTCTGCCAGCAACGCTTCGCGCTGCCGGGTATCATAAACAAACAATGGGTTGAGCTGGTCGGAACCGTGGGGCTTGATCATTATTGCCTCCTGATTATTTATTGATGATGCCGCGCTCGCGCAGCACCGAGAGAATTTGCTCGACTTCCTCGGCAAGCGTCTGCTTGTCCGAATGGAGGTGAATTTCAGGCTTGAACGGCTCCTCGTAAGGGTCATCGATACCGGTGAAATTCTTGATTTCGCCGGCGCGAGCCTTCTTGTAAAGGCCCTTGGGGTCGCGGCTTTCAGCGGCTTCCAGCGAGCAGTCCACATAGACCTCGATAAAGTCCATGCCGGCAGCCTCATGCAGGGCACGCACCTGGTCGCGATCGGCCTTGTACGGACTGATAAAACTACTCAATGCAATGACGCCTGCATCCACGAACAGCTTGGCAACCTCGCCGATGCGGCGAATATTCTCGGTGCGATCGTCAGCAGAAAAACCCAGGTTCTTGTTGATCCCCATGCGCACGTTATCGCCATCGAGACGGTAGGCCAACACACCCATTTCGGTGAGCATACCCTCGAGCTCTACCGCTACCGTACTCTTGCCGCTGCCGGAAAGGCCGGTGAACCAAAGCGTAGCGCCCTTGTGGCCCAGCAGCTTGCCACGGTGTTCCCGGGTGATATCCCCCTCATGCCAATGTACGTTTGTCGCTTTTTGCTCTGCCATACTGTCAATCTCCTGTTTCAATTTAATAACTGCCACCATCGACCAGCGGTCTGTGGCGCGCCGGGCTGCTTCAAGGGCGCATGAATCTTGCGCGGTAGGATTCAAATTGCTGCTTCAATCCCGCCTCGGTAAAGCCAAACTGCTCAAGGCTGTATTCGTGGGAGGGGCGCAACTCACGCCGGTTGAAGTCCTGCCACTGCTCCATTTCGGCACGGGCCTGGGGGGTGAGATCCATCCCCAGGAAATCGTACACCTTCTGGATTTCCAACAAGGGCTGGCGCACAGTATCGGCAAACCACAGGTCCAGGAAACGCCCTTGGGGCACTCCCTCCCGCACTGCCATAGTATGTTCCATACCCCTGGCAAACTTCCGCGCCCACTGGCTGCCCACCCGCACCGGGTCGGCCTCATCCGAGTAGATAACCCAGACCCCCGCTATCAGGCTGGCCAGGGAGGGAATCGTCTCGGTTGGATCGCGGTGGGATTGTACCACCTTCGCGTCGGGAAATACCTTGAACACCAGGTCCATATAGTGAAGATGGTGGGGCGCCTTCAGCACCCAGCGCTGCCCATCCTGACCACTGCGACGCTTCTGCCACTGCAGGAACTGCAGCAGACGCCTGAAATACTCGTAACCGGGGGTGTGGTCCTGGGCCTCTATCCAGCGGTCAAAACCGGGAATATCCGCATAAGCCTGGATATTGAAACTGTAGAACGACTGTTCCAACAGCATGATGTCCTCATCCGGCCCCATGGCGTCCATGGGGTGAATCGCCAGCAGCTCCGGATTGGCATCCAGCATCGCCTGCATCTCTGCCCTGGCCGCCGGGATCCGCTGGTCACCTGCCAGGGTGAAATCCCAGTCAAGCGCCGGACTGGGGTAACGTACCTCGTACCACAGTGGCGCTAACATCCGATGATCGGCAGCTATGGTGCGGTGCAACATGGTGGTGCCGGTCCTGGGCAAGCCGACAATAAACAGTGGCTCAACAATGTCCTCTTCGGCAATCTCGGGAAACCGCCGGAAGTACTCCTCAACCCGCAGGCGGGTGGCGAGAATATCCAGCAGGCGCTGGCGCAAGATCGGGCCACCAATGGCATTCAACCGGGCCTCGTGCTGCAGCGACCAGCACAGCTGCTCGAGCGGCTCGCGGTAGCTGTCATCGCCAAAATCCTCCAGGCCATCTATCGCCCGGGCAACAGCAACCAGATCATCCGGATCAAAGAGCTGCTCTGCGGGGGAATGCTCACTCATTATAGATTCCAGGTTTCGGCTAATAAGGATGGTGGTGGATCACAACTGACTGACTTGCAACACCCGGGTTTGCACCGGTGGGTGGTCGCAAGCCCCGACATAACGGAGCAACATGGCGCCCACCCCGTGCCCTGCCGTGGTGAGCCAGTTGGGGTAATGGCCAGCGGCCGGCGGATGCTCACAAACCAGGATACGAATACTGCCGTCGATCTCGGCGACGGCACTGTGGTTATTGACGCTAATGCGGTGATAGCGGTAATCGAGCGACTCCATCCAGTAATTGGACAACTGGAAGTTCCAGGCCCGACACTGCCCGGGCGGAGTGAACTCAACAAGCAGAGCCTCATCTTCCGCCAGCCGCCAGTAACTGTTGTGATAGTGAATAGCCGGATCACCCCCGGCACGCAGGCACATTTGCTGGTCATTGGCGGGCAGTTGATTAAGGTGAGCACTGAACTTATCCATCCATTGCTTGAAAAGCCCCGCAGTACCACTGATGAACGGCACCACCTGCGCCAACTGCCTGGAAAAATGTTCGGGATCTAGCGCATCGTCACCCACCGGGTCCAGGCATTGGATCTCCAGCCGGGCGGGCAGCTCCTGACGGCGATCCTTGAACGTCTGGCGCACCAGCAGGTTATCGGACTGCGGGCTCATGGGCAGCCAGTTGCCCGGCTGGGGAACCGCGCTGACCATCAGTTCAAAATCACCGTTGGCGGCCAGCTCCAGATCATTCAGTTCAACATGCCCGGTGGCAGCCATATCGCCGCCGCCTGCGAAGGAGCCGGCCTTTGACTCAATGCTCAGGTAGTTTACCGTGCCTCGATTACCGAAAATTCGATAATTGCGACGTCCGTCGATTGCGCAGTTCAGGTAGTAATTATCGGGGTTATCGTTGCCGATTTTGGCTGTCTCATGAGACAGGGAGTAAAACCGGGGGTAGTTAGGGTCGGCAAATTCGATATGCTTTTCGAGACTGAGGCGCAGCAGGCGGGTCAGGTAGCGATAGCCCTCGGCACGGGTGAGCGCATCCTCAGGCACCCCCTCGGACAGGATAACCGACCCGGCCGCTTTGAGATCGTCGCACAATTGCTCCCAGGCCCGGCCATCACGCAAGCCGTCGACCGCGGCCTCGCTAGACATAGTGTTTAACCAGTGAGAGCACCAGCATCAGGCCCACCAACGGCAGTATCCAACGCTGCAGCCTGGCAAGCCGCGCGCTATCCACGGGCTTGGCAAAGCGCTCACCGAGTACCACCATCAGGGCGACGCCGCCAAATACCAGTAACAGGATCAGCAGGAGGTTATTCATGGCAGCGAGCCGGGCCACTCGCCGCGCTGACCACCCAACGGATCAGGACAGCACCCGGTAGATTTCCGGAATCTGCGCCAGGGAATCGACCGAGCAATCCAGGTCCTGCAACAGGCCGTCTTTCAGGCTATAAACCCAGCCATGTACACTCAGCACCTGGCCACGCGACCACGCGTTCTGGACGATGGTGGTGTGGCAGACATTGGCCACCTGGGTGATCACATTAAGCTCGCAGAGCAAATTCAGGCGGGCCTCTTCATCGGCCAGTGCATCTATCCGGTAACGGTAATGGTGCTGGACGTCCTTGATATTACGCAGCCAGTTATCGATAAGGCCATTGTCTGCGTTCTCATAAGCGGCGCGGACCCCGCCGCAGCCATAATGCCCCACCACGATGACATGCTTGACCTTGAGCACGTCCACCGCGTATTGCAGCACTGTCAGGCAATTGAAGTCGGTGTGCACCACCATATTGGCCACATTGCGATGCACGAAGATTTCCCCCGGCATCAAATCGACTATCTCGTTCGCCGGCACCCGACTGTCGGAGCAGCCAATCCACAGGTACTCAGGGCTTTGTTGCGCCGCCAGCTTTTCAAAGAAATCGGGATCAGTGGTGCGGATCCGCTGTGCCCAGGTCCGGTTTTTTTCGAACAAACCCTCTAGCTTACTCAATGGAGTTTTTCCTCAAACAATCAGGGTACTGAGACGCCCCAGGGTCAGGCGGTTACCGCCCTTCTCTTGCGAGGCAGCCAGGGCCTTACTGGCAACGCCCTCCATCTGGCGGGCCAGGTGGGGCATATCAACAGCGGGATACTGGTGCGGATCCCAGGTGACAAGCCCGATACTCAGGGTAACCTGCAGTGAGGCCCCGCGACCGTCATCCACGGCAAAATCCTCTATGTCCAGACGCATACGCTGGGCAATCTCTTCTCCGAGCACTTCGCCGCTGCCGGGAATCAACACCGCAAATTTCGAACGGGACAGCCGCGCCATCAGGTCGGTCGCCCGCAGGTCGGATGAAACCCGCTCTGCAACTTTCTTCACCACAAACTGGCCGCTGCGCTCGCCGTAGCTTTCGTAGAGATCATCGTAGGCATCAATTTCCATGATGAGCACGGTGACGGGCTTGTCACCACGCCGCGCCCTGGCGATTTCGCGGGCGATATCCTTCTCGAAGCCGCGCAGGTTGCTGATCTGGGTCAGTGGATCAAGCATGGTCAGTCGCGATATCTGCTGGCGGGCTACTGAATTCTTGAAACAGGTAGAGATGATCATTGCCAGGTGGGCAACCAGGTCTTCCTCGGCCCGCCCTGTAATCAGCACATCCTCCTGCAGCCCCAGGTGCAGGCTGCCGATCATACGACCGGCGTCTGTCAGCGGCATCAACAGGGCGTAGTCAATGCCGCTCTCTGATTTCAATACTTCGAACATGCGGGAGTCGGTGGCATCGATCACCTCAATGTCCGGCTCCAGTTCGTAAAGCTCCTGCATTGTGAACGCGTCCTGGTGCAGCTGCAGGCTCTGGCCGTAGCGCTGGCCTCCGACAATAAGCTCAGCGAGCACACCTTCGGGGTCGTATAACCACAGCTCCGAGGCGCGGAAGGAAAAGTGCCGGGGCATGCTTACCAGCAGGATTTCCAGCATCGCCTGCAGATCGGGCGCTTCCAGCAGCATGTGTTCCAGCTGCTGGGTCTGGAGATACAGGTATCGGTTAACGGTAACGGTTTCCGACAGCCTGCGCTGGCGCAGTTCGCTCCTGGATTCAGCCGGCGGCGCCCCCTGGATCTCTTCCTGCGCGCCCTTGCTTGTGTCGTCTGCCATCTACCGCACCCACGTTACGACGGACTTATCTTGAAATCCGTTCTGCTTTGTTATTGGCAAAGCAGTTTAAGCGCCCTATACTCCCGATGCAAACCTGGGGGTGGCCAAAATCCATTGGGACAAGGCCTGAGATACTGAAATAGTGAACCCTTTGAACCTGATCCGGTTAGCACCGGCGTAGGGAGAGGTAGAACTGCCTGATCCGACCCGCCACCCCAACCGGCTCACTCACCCTTTGTAGATTGTGAGCAGCCCAATATGTACTTCCTGATAGCCCTTGCCGCCACATCTGCCCTGCTGGCAGCGCCTGCCCTGGCCACTGAGCAAAGGCTTGAAGAAGTGGTGGTCACCGCCGAGCTGCGCGATACCTCCCTCCTGAGTCAGCCGGGCAGCACCAGTGTGATCTCCGCACAGCAGATTCAGCAGCGCGCCGCCCAGCACCTGGAGGGGATCCTCAACCTGGCGCCCAATGTCAACTATTCTGGCGGCACTTCCCGGGCACGCTTCTTCCAGATGCGCGGTATTGGCGAACGCAGCCAGTTCCAGGAGCCACTGAACCCCTCTATCGGCCTGGTTATTGACGGGATCGACTTCAGCGGGCTCGGCGGGGCCGGTACCTTGTTTGACGTTGAGCAGGTGGAGGTACTGCGCGGTCCGCAGGGCACCCTGCATGGAGCCAACGCCCTGGCCGGCCTGATCAATATTCGTACAGGGCAGCCCGAGGCTGCGCCCCAACTGCGAGTGGAGGGCAGCGTCGCAGACTACAACAGCTACAGCGCTGGCGTGGTAGCCACCGGACCGTTAATCGATGAGCAATTGCTCTACCGCCTGTCAGTCAACCAGTTCAACAGTGACGGTTTCATCACCAATGACTACCTGGGCAAGGACGATACCAACAACCAGGATGAAACCACGGTACGCGGCAAGTTGCGCTGGCTGCCGGGGGCCGCAGACCGGATCGATCTCACCCTCTTGTACCTGGACATCAACAACGGCTACGACGCTTTCTCCCTGGACAATACCCGCCACACCCTGTCGGACCAGCCCGGCCAGGATGACCAGCAATCGACCGCAGTAGGGCTGGAGTGGCAGAGGGAGGGTAACGCCCTGGTGCTCGAGACCAGTATCAGCGCCGCCTATACCGATACCGACTACAGTTTTGACGAAGACTGGAGTTATGTGGGCATCGCCCCGGGCTGGGAGTACTCTTCACAAGACCGCTACCAGCGCGACCGCGACAGCTACAGCGCCACCGTGCGACTGCTGTCCACCGAGCAAACCCGCTTGTTCGCCGACAGCACGGACTGGGTTGCCGGTATCTATTACCTGGGTGAGCAGGAACAGCTGCGCCGGCGCTACACCTACCTGGAGACGGATTTCACCAGTCGCTACGACACCGATACCTATGCCCTGTTCGGCCAGTTGGATACCGGGCTCAGTGAGCGACTGACCCTGATCACCGGGCTGCGCCTGGAACGGCGCTACACCGATTACCGCGACAGCAATGCAGTGGACAGCAAGCCCGACAAGGACCTCTGGGGGGGGCGCCTGGCGCTGGAATACCAACTTGATGACCAGCGCATGTTATACGGGGAAATTTCCAGGGGTTATCGTGCCAATGGCGTCAATGCCGGCATCCTGGCCAGCATGGAGACCACCGACGATCCGGATATCCTTGACCAACTGCAGGGATTGCAGCAATTCGACGAGGAGTCCCTGGTCAATTACGAGCTTGGCTTCAAGGCCCGCTTGCTCGAAGACCGCCTGGGCACCCGCCTGGCGCTGTTCTATATGGATCGCCACGACCAGCAGGTCAAGGATTCCCTGGTCATTGAACGTCCAGACAGCAGTACCGCCTTTATCGACTACAACACCAACGCGGCCGAAGGTAATAACTATGGCCTGGAACTGGAAGTCGACTGGCTTGCCACTGGTCGAATGCGGCTGTACAGCAACATCGGCCTGCTGCAAACGGAGTTCGATGAATACGTCAACGCCGATGGCGAAGACCTCTCGGGCCGCGACCAGGCCCAGGCGCCTCACTACCAGTACGCACTAGGCATGCACTATGACATCGGCGCCGGCTTTTACGGTCGGGTGGATGCGGAGGGCCGGGACAGCTTTTACTTCTCGGATCGCCACAATGTGAAATCCCCGTCCTACGATTTACTGAATCTGCGCCTGGGTTACACCGCTACCAACTGGTCTCTTGCACTGTGGGTACGCAATGTCACCGACGAAGATTACTACGTACGCGGTTTTGGCAGCTTCGGTAACGATCCACGCAAGGAGTATGTCGTAGAGCCCTATTACCAGTATGGCGAGCCTCGCCTGTGGGGCATGAGCGCCAGCTATACCTTCTGAACAGGAGACCCACACCATGAAACTGACTGCTGAACTCAGCCTCTACCCGCTCAAGGAAGAATATATTCCCGCTATCGACTCATTCATTGCTGCGCTGGGCGATAAACCGGAGCTTCGAGTGATTACCAACGCCATGAGTACCCAGGTCTGTGGAGACCATGACCTGGTATTCACTACCATCAGCCATGCGCTTGCCGCCAGCTATCGCCAGTTCGGTATGCAGGTCCTGGTGGTTAAGTTTATCCCCGGCGAGCTCGACCTGCAGCCGTGAGCACAGATACGCTGCTACAGGCCGCCCAGGCCATGTCGGGCTGGGAATTGCTCGCGGTATTGCTGGGCATTGCCTACCTGCTGCTGGCCATGCGCGAAAGCCTGTGGTGCTGGTACGCGGCCTTTGCCAGCACGGCTATATTCCTGGTGCTGTTCTGGGACGTAAGCCTGCTGATGGAATCTGCCCTGCAGGTTTATTACCTGGTCATGGCTGTTTACGGCTGGTGGCAGTGGCAACACGGCAACGGCGGGCAGCGGGAACTGGCGATTTCCCGCTGGGGAAGCCGCCAGCACCTGGTGGCGCTTGCTGCTGTGCTCGCATGCACCCTCGCCAGTGGCGCGCTGTTACAGCATTACACCGGCGCCGCCCTGCCCTACCTGGATTCGTTTACCACCTGGGGCAGCATACTGACAACCTGGATGGTGGCTCGCAAGATTCTGGAAAACTGGCTGTACTGGCTGCTTATCGACAGTGTATCCATCTACCTGTACCTGGATCGTGAGCTCTACCTGACAGCCGCCCTGTTTGTGGCGTATCTTGTCATTGTCATTTTCGGTTATCGCCAATGGTCACAACACTACCAACAGCAGCACTGCCCCGCCCCATCCAACTGAAGCTGGATCACACCCTCGCCCAGTGGCGTCAGTGGCGCTGTGCGCCCTCGCTGCGGCAGGCGCCGGTGAGCGTCGGGATGATGGCGCCCGGACTCAGTAATATCAGCGTTCTGGTCGAGGCAGAATCCGATAGTGGACCGCGCCGCTTTGTAGTGCGTCTCGACGGCGCCAACCCAGCGCTCAACAGTGTTAATCGCCAATCTGAATGGCGGGTATTAAGGGACGCCCACCGCGCCGGACTGGCACCGCAACCGCTGTACTTCAATCCGGACCTGGGCAGCCTGGTATGCGCCTACCTGCCGCCGGATACCGACCAGTCGCTGCGCGTCGATGAGCTGGCCACTCTACTGCGCCAAGTCCACCGCTTGCCGGCTATACACCACCGGCTGGACCTGTCCGAGCGAATCCTGGGCTACGAAAAGCAACTCCAGCACCGGGCTGATAGCGCAGCGGGTGCCTCAGTCGATACCCTGGCCGCAGCACTGGCACCCTGGCGGGACCGACTGACGGAACTTCTCACGGCCATCAGAACAAGCACCGAGCCTGCGGTGCTGTGTCACAACGACCTGCTGCAGGCCAATCGTATTTACAGCGGCGAGCACCTGTGGGCCCTGGACTGGGAATACTGCGCCATGGGCAGTCGCTGGTTTGAACTGGCGGTAATCGTGGCGGGCGATGAACTTGGGGCGGATACCGGCACAGCGCTGCTGGAAAGCTACCTGGACCGGCCCGCTATGGAACAGGACCTGCGCCAGCTGCAGTTGCACAGCTGTGTGTACCGCTACCTGGAGTTACTGTGGTACTTGACTGCGGAACACCAGGGCCTGGCAGAGAATGTATGGCAGGACAAACTCGGCCGCCTGCAACACGCCTTTGAGGCGCTGCGAGCAGTCAGTCCCTGAAGTTGGTGAACTGCAGGGGCAGACCAATATCGGCGCCGCGCAGCAGGGCTATGGCCTGCTGCAGGTCATCACGCTTTTTGCCGGTCACCCGCACCTGCTCACCCTGAATCTGTGCCTGCACCTTCAGTTTGGCTTCCTTGATTTGCTTGACCACCGACTTGCACTGGTTGCTGTCCAGGCCGTGGCGCAATACCACGCTCGATTTGAAGAGTTTGCCCGATTGTACCGGCTCACCACACTCCATGGCGGCGGGATCGATATCGCACTTGATCAGCGCGGCGCGCAACAGGTCTTCCATCTGGGTAATCTGGAATTCTGCTTCTGCTGTAAGGGCAACCGTGCGCTCCTCCCGCTCAAAGGATGCCTGGACACCCTTGAAATCGAAGCGATTGGCCACGACCCGACCCGCCTGATCGACCGCATTGGTGAGCTGGTGCAGATCAACTTCCGAAACAACATCAAATGATGGCATAGTGCATAACCTCAAAGAACAGCATTAAAACAGGGTTCCTATAGTAATGCGCCGCCGCCAGTTTACAATCCCGCCGTGCGTGCAGTAGCGATGAGCGCTGAGCACTGGCATGTGCTTGGCGGCGGTGCCATGGGCTGCCTGTTTGCCGCAGCCTTACACAAGGCCGGCCTGGCAACCACCCTGGTGGTGAAGCAAAGAAACGGCTTGCCGCAGCTAACGGTAACGCTGGAGCGCGATAACGGTAAGGTCCAGCTGCAACTGCCCGTCAGCGAGCCCGCTGATAGCGAGCCGATCAGCCATCTGCTGGTCACCACCAAGGCATACGATGTGTGTTCGGCGGTGCAGTCACTGGCGCATCGCCTGGGAGAACACAGCCAGGTGCTGTTGCTGGCCAACGGTATGGGCTATGCGGAGCAGTTATGTGCGGCCCTGCCCGGACCAAGTTATTATTCTGGAACAACCACTGCCGGTGCGTACCGGGTCGCCCCTTACCACATTCGCCCTGCCGGAGCCGGCTTGACCTGCATCGGCCCGGCAGTGGCGTCAAATTCCAGATCTCGGGCGCATCAGCCTGTTGCAGCTGAGCCGCGCTGGTTCACCACATTCAGCGCAGCGCACCACCCCTGCCGCTGGGACCCTGACATTAGCAAGGCCCTGTGGCTCAAGCTCGCCATCAACTGTGCCATTAATCCACTTACCGCCCTGCATCGCTGCAAAAATGGCAAACTGGCCACAGATCCGCAACTGGCGGAGACGGTAGCGAAACTCTGCGCTGAGATCATGCTGGTGAGTGCCGCTGCCGGTTATGGCGAAGCGGTCGTGGCCCTGCAACGGGATGTTCGCGAAGTGATCGCCGCCACTGCCGAAAACCAATCCTCGATGCTGCAAGATGTGCTGGCAGGAAGACGCACTGAAATCGATTACATAACTGGTTACTTCCTTAATGTCGCCCACCATCATGGTCTGGCGGCACCCGAAAACGAAGCGCTGTTCACGAGAATCCTGGCTCATGCTGACTGATCCCCTTACTACTGGACTGGCCGCGAATGGTTTTACATCGGCACAATTGACCGGCCCACTGGCCCTGTCCCTGGTCGCCATAACCGCCCTGGTGTGGAGCGATCACCGGGAATATCGCCCCGGCCGGTACCTGTTTAAACCACTGGCTGCAATGGCGTTTATCTGGCTGGCGCTTAACCTGGGTGCGAGCACTTCAAGCTATGGCACCTGGTTGCTGGCTGGCCTGGCATGCTGCCTGCTCGGTGACCTGCTGCTGATGCCCGATGACGAGCGCTGCTTCCTGGCAGGCCTGGTCGCTTTTCTGTGCGGGCACCTGCTGTATGCAGTCGCCTTCCTGCAATTGCCCGCCAAACTGCTCGGCCTGGGCCTGGTCGCCCTCCCGGCGCTGGCGCTGGTGTTACTGGCGTACCGCTGGCTAATGCCTCACGTCGGTAGCACCATGAAACTACCGGTAGCGCTGTATATTCTGGTGATAACAGGCATGTTGCTGTGCTCGGCCCTGACCATGGGGCAGCCACCGGCAATACTGATTATGGCCGGCGCCTGGGGCTTCGCCATCTCTGACCTGGCGGTCGCGCAGCGGCAGTTCATCAGCAACAAGGGGCACCCGGGCTTGTGGGGAACACCCCTGTACTTTATTTCGCAAATGCTCCTGGCCGGTTCAATTGCACTGGTGTGAACTGCCGTGTGCCGACGAATTCAGGGATACAATGCCATGGTCGTACTGCGCACGATATCGCGCCATTGCTGCTCGGACATATCAGCAAATAACACGGTCTGCTCATTGACCTGCCGCCCCTGCCAATTGCGTGATACCGCAAACACACACAGCATATCCATGCAGCGCAATCCAAATTGCAGCTGCTCGTCTGCATTATCGGGGCGCGTCTCTCCAGCGTATTCCCGGGTTGAAATAACCGGATGAGGCGGCACGCCCGGAGGCCCGGTTATCCATATAGGCTCCAGCCTCTCATTCACCACCGAAGCCACCTGTTCCACCAGCCAGCGACTGGAAATCGCCTCGGGTAACTCGACATTGCCCGCAAAGCCCAGTGTCGGGGCTGCAATATGTACCCGCATCCGGGCGGTAGGCCAGGCCAGTATCACCGCGCCGACCACACTGGCAAGCAACAAGCCTGCGACTATTTTTTTACCCCGACCAGTGCCCCTGATAAGAGACCAGCGGCCCTGCCCGATGAGCGCAAGTCTGGAGCGTCCCCCTCGACCCAATTCGGAAGGCACCGCCGGGGGAATATCCTCGGCCGAATCCTGCCTGAAGCAGGGTCGAGCCTCCGCCAGCAGGCTGTTACCAGCCGCGAATGGTAGTGATCGCCCCACCCGGCGCAGGACCTGCCGCACTACCCGTGTGCTGCCGGGGCGGTCATCAGGGTTCTTCTGCAAGAGGCGAGCAACCAGGTCCACTAACTCAGGGGGCAGGTGAACATCGGGAGATACACGCTGATCCACGGGTGGGGGAACATGCTCAAGCAACAAACGAGGATCAAGTCGTCCATCGCGGAAAAAGGGATGCTCGCCCACCAACATTCGATAGAGCAGGCAACCCAGCGCGAACAAATCAGAGCGCAGCTGGGGCGGCTCACCACGGTATTGTTCGGGAGAAATAGCCGACAGACTGCCCGCTGTTCCGCTGCTCCTGCAATCTCCTCCATCTTCAGTATCTGTCCCCCGGGCAATCCCGAAATCGGTCAGCTTGACCCGGCCGCGCTCGCCGATTAACACATTGCCAGCCTTGAGATCACCGTGGACGATACCTTGCTGCCGGGCTGCAGCCAGGGCGCCGGCGACATCCACGGCGATGGTCATAACACTGGGCAGGGACGGCCTTACCGCACTCAGGAAATCTTCCAGATCACAGCCGGGGATGTACTCCATGACCAGCGCGAGATGTCCGCTTGACTCAATGACATCGTGAATACCGACGACCTTCGGACTGTCGATACTCGCCAGTAGCTGGGCCTCGTGGAGCAGGCGCTTGCGCGCTTGCCGCTGGGGCGGAAGCGTGTATATCTTGATGGCTACCCGCCGCTGCAATCGCTTGTCGTAACCCAGATAGACACCGCCCTGCCCACCCCGGTTAATCAGCCGGATGATTCGATAGGGTCCAACTCTCGCGTCTCCGGCCATCTACCTGACTCTCCGGGAGAGCACCCTCGGCACTAGAACCAGACCAGGTCGGAGTCGCGCAGCCTGGCGCGCAGCCCGCTCAACGACACCCGCAACTGCAGTGCTGCTGCAGCGGCATCGCCACTGTGCTCAGCCAGGGAGCGGGCCACTTCCGCCACGGGTACCTGGCCGGCGAGTCGATGCTGCGAGGATTCTGCCATGCGTCGGTAAACTGCCTGTCTGGACACTTCCAGGTACCGGGCCGCATGGGCCACCTCGTAACGACTCGATTGCAGGGCCGAGCTGAACTCTTCCTCATCGATATCGCGAATACTGCGGCGCGCCCCCGCCTCCGC
>Ga0102815_10000864_pt1 | contig 19525 bp, 9 predicted proteins | sample ColrivemetaGS759_FD_79113 | JGI IMG/M metagenome (GOLD analysis project Ga0102815, IMG submission 79113) | Estuarine microbial communities from the Columbia River estuary - Ebb tide ETM metaG S.759 | ecosystem: Environmental > Aquatic > Marine > Intertidal zone > Estuary | place: USA: Columbia...
AAATAAATAATGAGTCAGAGAATTTGTTTCTACCTAAAAGCATTTACTCACTTAACATTTCAACTAAGGATGTTAGCGCTTTTAATATTCAGAATAAATTAAATATTAAGCAATATAAATTTATCCCTTTGAATGTTTACAATATTGAAGATGGTTATTTTTCAATTCCACTTAAAAATATAAAAAAGCCAAGTGATTTTATTTTTGAAACTTACAAAGACAAATATGCTAAACGTAATTTAGAAAAGAGTTTTTTTGACATTAATAAACTCTACCTCCCATATACTCCTAATAATTAAAATGCATTTACAAATAAAACGATTTCGTTAAAATAATGAAGCAAAATCACTTTTTTTAACCAAGCTTTCGTATTTTTCGGCCAAATTAAAAAAACATGCACAAGCAACCCAAATTAACACGGTTTCAAGAAAACGTATTGTCTAAATATCAAATATATAATAGTATATTTATGACACTTCCATTTGATACAATTACCAAAACTGGTGTGCTATTACCACTATTTCACGAAATATGTAAAGATGGTTTTTCTCAAAAACTAGATCCCACAGAAATTGTAGAAAATTTCTTTAAAACCTATCAGCAAAATCCTTCAGAAGAAGAAAAAATAAACCTACTTTTTAGATTTATTCAATATATAGAGCGCCAAGTTGTATTATTTGATGCCATTGAAGATGCTGCTTTTCCAACTGTAAACAATATGGACGGTGTTGGAACAATGAGAAATACTAAAGAAACAGCTGCTCAAGAAAACAAGAAAGAAGCTCTTCAAAAATACTTAGAAGACTTTAAGGTTCGAATTGTATTAACTGCACATCCTACTCAGTTTTATCCAGGTCCAGTATTAGGTATTATTACAGATTTAGCCGATGCAATTGAGAAAAACGATTTATTATTAATTAATAAATTATTGGCTCAATTAGGGAAAACACCATTTTTTAAACATGAAAAGCCATCGCCCTATGATGAGGCAGTTAGCTTAATCTGGTATTTAGAAAATGTATTATATCATTCTGTTTCTGATACCTACAGCTATATAAAAAATAATATTTTTGATGGGAGAAGAATCCCTAATGAAATTATTGATTTAGGTTTTTGGCCAGGTGGTGACCGTGATGGGAATCCATTTGTAACTACTGAAATTACTTTAAATGTTGCCAAACGTTTAAAACAAACCATTTTAAAGAATTATTACCGAGATATTCGAATTTTAAAAAAACGACTGACTTTTAATGGTGTTGAAGATTCTATTAGCGAATTAGAAAAATTACTGTTTGACAATAGCGTTAATCCAGAATTAAATACAATGCTCACTCTTGCTGAATTTATTGAAAAGTTAGAAGAAATAAGAGCAATTATTATTGAAAGGCATCAATCTTTATATGAAGATGAAATTAATGATTTCATAAATAAAGTACATTTATTTGGATATCATTTTGCAACATTAGATATAAGACAAGATAGCCGTGTACACCATGATGTTTTTTCGGAAATTGTAACCACTTTACAAGAAAATGGCAATACTGAATTCCCTAAAAATTATTTAGATTTTTCTGAAGATGAACAAATTGAAATTCTTTCAAAAGTTAAAGGGTCTGTTGATATTTCGATTTTTAAAAATGAAATGGTTTCTAAAACATTAAGTTCTATTTTATCCTTAAAATCTATTCAAAAAAGCAATGGAGAGCGTGGAGCAAACAGATACATTATAAGCAATAATCAAAAAGCTGTGAATGTAATGGAGACATTTGCGATGTTTAATTTATGTGGTTTTGACCATAATATAACAGCAGATATTATTCCTCTTTTTGAAACTATTACAGATTTAACAAATGCTGAAAGTGTAATGAATAAATTATATGCTAACAAAGCATATATGGCACACTTAGCACAAAGAGGACATAAACAAACCATTATGTTAGGCTTTTCTGACGGAACAAAAGATGGTGGCTATTTAATGGCAAACTGGGCCATTTTTAAAGCCAAAGAAAACCTAACCAAAATTTCAAGAGAATATGGGGTTAAAGTCATATTTTTTGATGGTCGTGGTGGACCTCCTGCGCGTGGTGGTGGAAAAACACACCAATTTTATGCATCCTTAGGTCCAACCATAGAAAATAAAGAAATTCAATTAACAATACAGGGACAAACTATTAGTTCTAACTTTGGCACACAAGACGCTGCCCAATACAATATTGAACAACTATTAAGTGCTGGTATTGCAAATGAATTATTTAGCAATGCCAACCATATTATGACAAAAAATGATATTGAAATTATGAATGATTTGGCTACAGTAAGTTACCAAGCTTATTCAGATTTTAAAAATCATCCTAAATTCTTGCCTTATTTAGAGCGCATGAGTACCTTAAAATATTATGCAAAAACAAATATTGGAAGTCGCCCTTCAAAACGTTCAAGTGGTAATGAATTAAATTTTGCAGATTTAAGAGCCATTCCTTTTGTTGGATCTTGGAGCCAGTTAAAACAAAATGTACCAGGGTTTTATGGCGTTGGAACAGCCTTAAAAAAGTACGAAGATGCTGGAGAATTTGATAAATTAATTGCTTTCTATAACGGTTCAGATTTCTTTAAAACATTAATAGGAAATAGTATGATGTCTCTTTCAAAATCGTTTTTTGGATTGACTCAATACATGGAAAAAGATGAAGAATTTGGTGAATTTTGGAAAATTATTTTTAAAGAATATGAAACTACACATCGTTTAATTTTAAAATTAGCTGGGTATACAGAGTTAATGCAAAGCAATAAGGTTGGTAAAGCTTCAATTAACATTCGTGAGGATATTGTATTACCTTTAATTACTATTCAACAATTTGCATTGATTAAAATTCAGAAATTGCAAAAAGATGAAAATGCAGATCCAGAATTGGTGAAAATATTTGAAAAAATGGTTACTAGGTCGTTATTTGGAAATATTAACGCTAGTAGAAATTCAGCATAAAAATTATGAATTCAGTTCAATTAAGTGAAAACGAATATGCTCCATTTTATAGTAGCTATATAAAAGACTTGGGAGAAGTAGATCTTTTTGAAATTTTAAACAGTTCATTAAAAGATCTACTTGTTACTTTGGAAAAAGTACCTGAAGAAAAATTATTATATAGATATGCCGAAGGTAAATGGACTATCAAAGAACTAGTGCAACATATTATAGATGCCGAGCGCGTTTTAAGCTATAGAGCTTTACGATTTTCAAGAAATGACACTACCAATTTACCTGGTTTTGATGAAGATTGGTATGTAAATAATTCTAACGGAAACGAACGTAATTTTAAAGATTTATTAAAAGAATTTACAAATATTAGAAATGCAAGTATTTCTTTATTTGGTAGTTTTACACCAGAAATGATGGGTTTAACAGGTTCTGCCAATAATAGTGATATGACGGTAAGAGCACTTGGGTTTATTATTGCCGGGCATCAAATGCATCATCTAAAAATTATAAAAGAAAAGTATCTTTAAAAAAATTAATTACTATTTTTTTCTTTAAAGCTAAAAAATCCAACAGAAATTTTGTTCTGTTGGATTTTAAAATTTATTTAAACAATAATCCTTTTATTCTACTAATTCAAAATCTCCTTGAGCAGTAAAATAAATTGTACTTTCTAAATCTGTTCCTACTATTTGAACAACATTTTGTCCTTCTTTTATATTTATTGCATTCAATTTCACTCCCTCTTCATTAAATACCATTTTATACAAAACTCCATTTAATGTATATTCAATTTCTGTAGGTACTATATTTCCATTCCCTTCAACTAAAACTTCAATAAAAACTGCATATTCCTTATTAAAATCTAAACATCCTCCATTAGGAATTTCTGAACCATTTGCAAATACAAAACCTATTTTGTTAGCTATAATTTTTGCGTTGCAACTTAAAACAACATTCAATGCATCGTTAGAACCACTCGCTATTAATTGAGCTATATTTTCTCCTTCAGATAAGGTAACTGGCAAAAGTTTACTTGTAATTTCTGTAAAAGTTGTACTATAAACAACTCCATTTAGTGTGTACTCTATCTCTGTAGATTCCAAATCACCAGTTCCTTCTTTTTCAGTTTCAATTTTAACTGCATAACTTGAACTTAAATCTAAACATTCACCTTCTGGAATTTCTGAACCATCTGCAAATACAAAACCTATTTTGTTAGCTATAATTTTTGCGTTGCAAAACATTATATTTACACTTGTAAGATATCCACTTTCCGATAACTGAGCGCTATTTTGCCCATTTATTAAAGTAACAGGAATTGTCATTGTTCCCAGTTTTGTAAATGTAATACTCTTAGGAACACCATTTAAAGTATAATTAATAATGGTAGGAATAAAAACACCTCTATTTTTAGATTTAAGGGTTATTTTTAATGCGAATTTATCAGTAGAATTTACACATTCGTCTTCAATAATATTTGATCCATCTTCATTAACAAAAACAATTTCCGGATCAAGCAATTCAATACTATCATCTTTGGAACAACCATTAGAAAGTAGCATTAAAAAAACAACCACAATACTATATATTTTAATTTTCATAACTATTCTTTTAAATTTATAGTAATTTCTTTAACATTTCCGCCTACTTTAACTTTATAGGTTCCTGTTTCTAAATTACTAAAAACAGTTTCTCCGTTACTAATGCTTTGGGTAGCATATGGAACATCAGATTTACTTAATACAACATCTTGATTATTTTCGGTAAAAAGTACCTTAATTACTCCTCCTGCATAACAAACAGCATCTTTCTTATAATAAGTTGCTATCCCTGTACTTAATTTAACCGTAACAATCCATTGTTTTAGTACAGATTGATCTTCTGAAAGCACCTGAAACTGAACAGAATTAGTATAATTTATAGAATTAGAACCTGAAATCAAATTTTCAGTTCCTTTAAATAATTTTGCTCCTGCACTTAAAGCAAAAATTGCATTAAGAGCGGTTACATCTGTATTATTTTTTACATCAAATGTTATTTCACTTTCAACAATAGCTTTGTCAATTACCTCTATTAAGTTAAAATTAAAATCTGTTATTTCAGCAGCACTGCTTAGTGAAGGGCTTGCGATGCTAAACGCCTGAAACAAATTTCCATAATGCTCATTAATTTCAAAATTCTTTGTTTTCTCAACATCTTTTACCGAATCATTAACGGAATCATAAATTTTAAAATTTAATATTTCACTATTCTCATTTGAAAAAACAGTTAAATAAGCATAATATTTATCTTCACTAGCAACATAGGTTAAATTGGTTACACCTCTGCACTCTCCATTTACAAATGCAGCAACCTTATCATCAGCATTTGATAATTCAATTCCATCAACATTTACAAATGACACAAAAGACATTGTATACTGAAAATTATTTTCATTCACAGACCAATTTGGAAATTGTCCAAATGCATTAATCCCTATAAAAAACAGTACTACTGTACTATATATATAATTTTTCATATTAATATTTTAGTTTAAGAGTGATACTTAGAAATTTGAAACTAGAATTCTAGGTATCACTAATTTGAATACTACTTTTTAACCACTTTACTTATCACTGAGCCTTCTGTCATTTTTACTTGTAATAAGTATGTTCCCGTTGCAACTTTAGGTGAAATTTCTAATAAATTACTACCTATTTTAACTTCAAACTTTTTACTATATAACAGTTGACTAGTTAAATTATAAAGTTGAATAGTAACTACCTGACTTTCTATTACATCTACTTTTACAGTTAAGTTATTCTCAAATGGATTTGGGAAAACACTTACATTATCTGATAATATTTCTAAGACAACTGGTTTAGCAATTGTTCCTAGAACGTTATTATTTTTAAAACTAAATGTTTTGGTAGTTTCTTTTTTACTTCTGCCATCACCAATATAAAAAACTAAAGTTTCAGGTGTATCACCATAAATTGTTATAAAACTTAATTCTTTATCATTAACAACTTGATTAGTAGCTTTTCCTTTTAACACACCATTTGTATCATAAACAAATAACTCCTTAAATCCTTCAGGTAATAATACAACCGCATTCATATTGGCTGAATATTCCTTAAACTCATTTGCAATTTTAGCTTGAGTTTCATTTTCAATAGGACTAATTGTTTTACTACTTGCTGGTTTTCCTAAATAAGTTGGATACGTAAACGATTGATTTTTACTCGATTTAATCATATATCCTTTTCCAGCTTCAAGATAATTCAAAGTTCCATTCCAACCGTTTAATGGATCATAAATTGCAAATAAGTTCTGCGATTTTATAACATCTCCATCTATAGCATCAAAATAAGCCAAAGCCTCATTTGTAGATTGATTACCTAGTAATGGATATGGCAACCAATTCCAATTTTGTTGCATTTGGAAACTCCAGTTTGAAATATCTACTTTATTCCCTCTAATTTCTAAAGATTGTTCATTAGCAAATTTAACTTTGTACATTTTAGAAACTGAAAGTCCTCCATTTCCACTAATTGTTCCTGACCAAGTACTGTTCGAAGGAATAGATCCATCTTTATAATAAGTCTCTAATCGAGATGGTGAATGACTTAGGATTCTATCATCAGTCTCTAATTTTAAACTTTTAGTTAAAGCATTTAAGTTTACAAAATCGGAATCATTTACATTTAAAGAAATCCAAGTCCAACCCTTATTTAGTTCAATTTCTTGAACCAATACATCAGAATTTTCGAAAATTATTGGTTGACTTAAACTTCCCATAACTTCATTTTCTCTAAATAGGGTAGTAGAATTACCATCAATTTCAGCTTCAATAATTTTTCCTTGAGAAGCATCCCAAATACTAAATGCAATGTTTTCACCATAAACAATATTACTATAAACAGATAAGTATGCATAATATTCTTTAAATGCCTCATTGTATACTAAAGCGGCTGAACCTCTTACTTCTCCATTGCTAAATGCAGCAACTTTATCATAAAAATCCTCAGAAAACTTACCATCAATTTTAACTCTTCCTACAATATTCATACTATAATCAAAATCAGTTGGGTTAATTACCCAATCTGGTTCTTTTGCAAGCACTCTAATTTTAATTTGTAATTTTTCATCATATCCAAAATCTGTTTGTAAATACAAATTTTCTAGATATTCCCCTGGAGTTAACTCCTTATCAATGGTTGCTGTAAGTACAATTCTACTATCAGGTTGTAATATACCTGATGTACTACTTAACTTTAACCAACTTGGTACATTAGAAATGTTGTATGGTTGGCCTTTCCCTCCTTTATTAATTAAGGTTATTTCGAATGATTTTACTTCACCTTCACTTTTTACAATCTCAACAATTTCATTATAGCCTTCTGCAAACCAGCTTACCTCATTTCGTTTAACATAAGCAGTCCAAGTTATTGGAGATAATTGTCTATTATTAGCACTATCGAACATTCTATGCACTGTAATATCAAGTATTTGACCTTCTAATGAAGCCCAATCTGTTACGACAGGTTCTAAAATCATTTGATCTACATTAATTACGCGATTAACCTCAAATTTAAGTAGTTCTCTTTCTGGTTTAATAGCAGGTACATCATCTGAATAATTTACATCACCACTACTTAATAATGCTAAACTTGCTGTAATAGTTTCATTTACATCGGCGTGGAAATATCTTGGGCCATTTCCGTTTTCAGGATCTGGTGCATTCATTTTAGCATATAAGACCAAGCCAATACTTTCTACATCAACTTCATTAAAACGATCTCTACTAATTTGTTCAACATTGCGCAACGTATTCCACAATCTAAACTCATCTATTTTACCTGTAAATACATTGTCAATGGTTTCATTTCCTGCTAAATCTGAAACTCCTCTTGCTCCAATCCATATTTTATTTCCTGAAAACCCTCCTATATCTGCCATTAAATTTGAAGATACAGGTGCTGCATCCACATAAGTTCTTAAAGAGCCTATTCTATTAAATAACAATGTTATATGATGCCAATTATTATCAGCAACGGATTTATTTGTTAATGTATATGAATATCCTTCACTTTCAAAAGTTAGCATCCCTGAATTATTCATATTAATTGCCCATTTATTCGCTCGTCCGTTAGCTTGAACAATATCTGAGCCATCTCCTTTTCCGTTTGAAAATAGTGTTGCTTGTTGAGCCGTTTCAGTTTTCATCCAAAATGAAATAGTTGCATCCATTTCATTTGTTAATTGAACAAACCCAGTATTATCGAGTGTCAAGTATTGACCATTATTAAATTGATAAGAAGTTCCTTTTGGTTTTATATCCCAATTCGCATTTACTTGAGCATGTTTATATCTTGCCAAATCTTTTGCAATCTCACCTCTACCTTCATCCATAGGCCAGTAACCAATTAAATTTGCTTCATTTCCAATTAACTTATCATACATTCTAGCATAGGCATTTTCTAAACTTATGGTTTTGTTCCAAATTCTAAGTTCATGCATATTTCCAACAAAAGTATTACCTCCAATTACCAATGGATTATTATTTGTAAAATCAATATTGGCATTTCCTGTACTGCCTCCAATTTCAGCATCATCCTGATAAATACTAATTTCACCAGTACTATTTTTATGTGTAAATGTATAATGATGATACAATCCATCATTTGCAATTCCTCCTTGAGCAGTTATTCCTCCTAATGAAAAGAAAATTTCACCGTTATTCAATCTGATATTAAAACCACCATCTTGCTCAATTATATCGGCAGAACCGGAAACTGTACTATTATTCATCCAAAACTCTAATGTAAAATCTCCTGCAGTAATTTTTGGTTTATTAATTACGGTTGTATTTGCAGCACCTTCAAAAAATAGTGATACACTATGATTGATTGGTAATTGATTTGTTTGCCCTTTTATCTCAATGGTACTTATTGCTGAATTGTAAAAAATTGGCTCATTAAAACTAACTTTTAAATCTTCTCCAATCCCTAAAATACCATCAATTGGTAATGGTGTTCCAAACCTTTGCGGGCTTGTTAAATCTACCCTTCCAGTTACGACTTCTGAAATATATTCAGTATCGTTTGTACACGTACTTCTTGCTCTTAACTCATAGTTCCCATCTTGCAATTGCAAACCAACAATATCCAATGAATAAATAAGTTCTGGCCCATCAATTAATGCAATTTCAGTTTCATTTGCTAAAACAGCTTCATCATAAAAATCTTGATTTGTATAATAGGTTTGTAATCGCGTCCAAGTTGGAGATGATGCCAAACGATACTCTAAATCAAGTTTTTGAAAACTGTTAAAACTTGTATCAAAACTTGCTAATTTAACTTGCAAAGGATTTATAGTTTCATCAATATTATATGCAGTTTTGTTATTGTAAACCCAATTTGTTAAAGGCGCAGTTACCTCTACTTCAGAACAAGAAGGAACAAAATGAGCTGATAAAAATACTTCAGAGTATACATTTACAGGATCGCAACGAGATTGTAAAACCACTCTAATATTCTCATAATCATAAACATCTGAAACTGATTTGCCCAAAGTTAGAACATATTCCACAGGTTTTCCATATGGAACATATACTATTGTTCCATTTTGAGCCACATTTATTAATGCATTATTCGGATTTGTAGTGTTGTCTACAATTAATTCATAATAATTAAAATCTGAAGCATCACTATTAAAATCAGCTAAATCTTCTAACTTCAATGTAAATTCTGCATTTTTACTTTCAGGAATATTAGTTACGTCATTTACCTCAACACTAATCATTGGATTTTCTGCTTTTTGAGTTGCATAACTTAACTGTTCTTTTTTATCCTCTGGTAATTCATTAATAACTGTAGCTAAAGGATCGTAATCTGTATTATTAAAAAAGTTTGACATTTCAGGTCCTTCATAAGGACAAGATGTTCTTCCTCCAATTGTACTAAAAATTGGCCCATTACCATCAAACAGATTAATTATATCTACGCTTAGTGCATTGGCAGGATCATTATCTTTTAAGGTATAACTTATGTTAACTGTTGAAGTTTCCTCTTCAGATAATGAAGCGTCTACTTCTTGACTGGCAAATCCAGAAGTTGTAAACGTAAAGCCAACAGCATTAAACGCAAAACCTAACGCAACAGCTACACTCTCATCAATTGTAACACTAAAATCTGTAGTAGTATTTTTAACAACACTAGTTTCAACACTCCTCGTAATTTCTCCTACACCAGCATCAAAAGAAATATTTTCTTGAAAGCCCTCATCTATCATAACACTTAAGCTATTTGATGCTGCTAATTTATTTTTTAATCTGTCTTCGTAACCAGCCCCTCCTGCACCAACATCTGCATTATCTATTGCTGTTTCAAGTTCATTAATAAAATTAGCAATTTCTGTATCAACTTCTGTTTTTAAAGTTGCACGATCATTTATACTTCTATATTTACTTCGCTCATTTTCTAAAATAATTTTTCTCCAAAGATTAATTTGCTGTGCATAGTATACTCTATCAATTACACCATCATCATCTTCACTAATTATCCCATTATCTAAATTAAAAATAATAAGTTCTAATTCCGGTATCACAGTTTCTAAAATATATTTTTGAGATAAAACAAAAAACGTTTCAGAAGGTTCTTCACTAAAATACATTGCCTTTTGTTTACTTATAAAAATACTATGATTTGAACTGTTTATTAATTCAAGTGAAGGTGAATTGCCAATTTGAGCTAAAGAAGATTGCACATTATCATAAGAACCATAAAAATAATTTCTTGACTCTCCTATATATAAATCTCCCTCAGATCCAACATATTCTGGGTCGTCACTTGTAGAAATCGCTTGGTTAAATGTATAAGTTTTGGTTAAGCCTTTTGCCTCTTTTGAAGAGGTTTTAACTGAGAAATCAACTACAGTATTATTAATTGTTTCAGATTTAACTACTGGTCCAACCAATCCTCCTCCGGTTTCTAATATCATACCATGTGAAATTTTTAATGACTCTTTTAACCCTCCAGAAGCTTGAACACCAGCTTGTGTAGAAAAAGTAATACTTTCTCCTTTTTCAATGGTTGTTGAACTATTTGATCCAGGAGGATCACGTAAAATAATATCTGGAACATCAGGAGCAGCAGTAAGAAATGTTTGACTTCCATCCGATTGGCCACCAAGAATAATACCCTCTTTTAAATAATTTTCTGCTTCATAATCAATACCATTTATTCGGTATTTTAAATTTAATGTTCTTGTAAATGGTGGAGATATTGAAGGCATTCCTCCCTTAAATTTATAAATAATTACACTATCATCATTTGGGTCTCTTTCAAAGGTTTCAGAGTTCTCTAATGCCAGATTATTTGTTCTTTTAAACTCACCATCAATAATTGGAACTATGGATTCTACATCAATGCCAGAATCTTTATTAATATACCTTTCAAAACTTTTTAAAGATATTTGGTAATTACCAAACTGAGAATAAATTGGATATTGAAATCCATTAGTACTTATAATTGTACCATCAATATTAACAGTATTATCAGAAGTTTGGTCTTGAACCCTTAAAACTGGAGTAGTTCTATATGTAAAACTTTTTTCATAGTGGTATGGAATACCAATTTCAAAAGTTCCATCAGGATATTGAAATTCTGGGAAGGATAAATCTTCAACTTTAGAAACATTAACTGTTTCATTAGCTTCTAATATAGTTATTGCTGAATTATTCTTAATCCGTAACCCATTTAATTGGTTTATTTCATATTTTAAAGGCATTACAGATATTCTATACTCTCCAGTTTCAGTATTAGTTTCAAAATTAAATTCTGTTTCTATTTCACTTTCTGTTCCTCCTGGAGGAATATAACCTAATTTAATTGCAGCAACACCTATATTATTTTTAGAGCTTATTGTTAATGTTTCTGGAACACCATTATTATCAACTTGTCTTTGAAACAAACCTTGGTCTCCAAATCCAATAGGTTTTGCAGCTTCTACACTACCACCTACAACTTTACCTACAACTGTAACTCTTGTACTATCTACAAAAATTACAGCCTCATTTGAATCTTCAAAAAACTCTTTAAAAGTACCTGATTCTGCAGGAAATCTTCCTCCATACTTAAAATCGTGACCATCCTTTTTAACTGATATGTAATGGTTCCCAATAGGTACTTGAATATCAAAAAAGCCATAAAGTCCGTCTGCAGATTTTGAAACAACTGGAGAATTATTTTCGTCTAAAACAATATTTCCGTCTACATACACATTAACATCGTCGGAGTAAATTGTAGCATATTTCTCATACCTATCAGTAACTTCATTGTACCAATACTCACCTTTGCTTAATTTACCATCACTTAAAGTTTCATAATAATTATATCCTTCGCCAATAATTTTATTAGCTGCAAAATATTCATCTCCATCATTTACTTGATTAGCTGTAGTTGTTTCAACAAAAGACTTAAAAACACCTCTGGTATCATACAATATTTTTCCCTTAAAACTAAATGAAGAAACATCTATAAAATCAACTTTATTAACTACTTCAGATCCTTGACCCAGAAATACCAATTGCTGACCAGGTTCAAATTGATGTACTCCGTAAAGTGGAGTAATATTAAAAGACTCTCCGGTTCCTGAATATGGAATGGCCGTTATTTCATAATTCCCATTTATATTTGTAACACCTAAAATACCTAATTGATCCGGTGGTGGAAAATTTCCTGTGTCCGCTGCCCATGGAGTCTTTGCATCCCATAATTTCCCGTGATTTTTATTATAATTAAACCCATTTCTTGATAAATCATAAGCAAAAGACCCAACTTTTTCATTGGCGCTTAAATATGAAATCATTCTTGAATCATTACCACTTATATAGCGTGTATAATCTGTTCTTATTAATGTTGGTTTTAATATTGCTTTCCAAATTCTAATTTCATCAATAAAACTACCTTTTCCTCCTCCTACATATACATTTCTCCATTCTGTAGAGGTTCCTCCAGGACTAAGTATAGTTCTTTGTGTTGGAATGGATACATTAAAATAGGGTGCAGTATAGTTCGAATCAATACCTATTAATTTATCATTTACATCTTTTTTATAAATTTCCGTAATTTTTCTACCATTTACATATAATAAAGGCACACTATCATTTTGTATTCCTACCGAAAAATGCACGAAAGAAGTATTAAAATCTGCAACAGGAGTCATTTTATCATCTCCTCTAGAATTTAATTTTCCAGATGGAAAATAATTTTCTAATCGATACTGACTTCCTCCAACATTAACAACTAAAACTTTTGATGTTACCAATAAATTTACTGTAACATCAATTGTATTTGCAGCTAAATCTGAAAGTTGAAATAAATTTATTGGTGCGCTATTATTACTAAAACTAGCTTGAGGTTTTACCCAAGCTTGCAAGGTTGCCGCATTCGTAATTGAATTCTCAATATTTTCGATTCTAACTTGGTTTGTTGCTGGAACTAATAATGAACTTCCCGAGTTTTCTCCACTACCATCAGAACTTGCTCTAACAATTACATCTTTAACAGGGTTTCCTCCTTTATAACTAATATTACCTGTAACAACAGCAGTAGGATTTCTATACCCAATACCTGTTATATAAGTACTGTACAAACTCTCTATTTCACTAACGCCAACTGCAACAACTTTATACTGGTATAAAACACCACCCTCAGTATATTTATCTTCAAAGGATGTTTCACTTTTTGAAACACTAGTAACAAAATCATATTGGTGGTCTATATCATCTTGAGGAGTTGAATATTCTCTATACTCTCTTTTGTATATTTTAATATTAGTTATTGCATTGAAATTTGATCTTAATTCCCAATTAATTAAAATCTTATCTCCAAAATACCCTTTTGAAACATCAAAATCTTCTTCTGTAAAAGTTTTATACAAATAAAGTATTCCCCAAGGAAATCTAATATCTTCTGGATTAGTAATACGTTCAACACTATTTATGTTTTGTCCCAAATAGGGACGACCAACTTGTACAGTATATCCGTTATTTTGTATGGCTTGTGATACGGTTACAATCTTAGCTCCTTCATCGTTTTGTGCCCAAAGCCCTGTTACCAGGAACCATAGGCCCAGTGTTATAATTATTTTTTTCATAATTATAACCTTTATAATTTTATTATATAATTTACACCGTAGTTTATTGGGCGTGTTTCAGTTGTAGATCCTCCGGCTATAGCAGTTTCGCCACTTATTGTATGGTTGTGATCAGCTTCACTTTCAGATGGCACATCTGTTATAACTATACCTGGATTGGGATTATTTACGTCAGGGGTATAAGAATCAGCTGTTAAACCTCTTGCTTGAGCCGCTACAACACCTGAACCGTTAAAATCGTCATTTACAAATTTAGTTATATGATTATGCCCACCTGCTGCTCCATTTACTAAATTCCCTACACCATGAAGGTGATTTTTAAAAACATCTCCCTGTTCAGCTTTTAAATTAACCGTTTCTGTTTGAGCTCTACCATCATCACCAGCTCCTCTTAAAAACATCCCTCTTAAGTTTGGAGTTGTACCTCCAATTAAATCGTATAATGCAGATGGATTAGGAACATTTGTAACTCCATCACACAATAACCAACCCTCAGGCGCTGTAGTACCAATATAAGGCATTATTGAACCCGTAGGCACTCCATTATTTGCAGAGATAGCATAAGGTACTTGTTTAAACTTTTCATCCGAAATAATGGTTGTTCCTTCTGTAATTTTTAAAAAAGACTGATTGTTTGCCATTAACATCCTATCTGTTTCATCTGGCTCAATAATTACTGAAAAAACTCCAAATGCGTCCGTATTTACCGTTTTATCAATATCCAAAATTTCATTATTTGCACCATAATAAATTCGGAAATTTAAAGTAAGTGTAGCATTCAATCTGGCTGTGTTGTTATTATCTCTGGCAATTCCTTGTATTGCAATACCAGAAGCAGTTGCAGATGATTGTGCATAACTTGTTGCTACATTTAATAACATTAAAAAAGACAGTAAAAGTAATTTTGATTTCATAGTTAGTAGATTTATGTGATTATTTTAGTTTTGATTTTTAATATTTTAAATTGTTCTAATTTTATTAAATAAAAAAAACCTCAAAAGATTTTAAAGCTATGTGCGCCTATAAAAAATCACTTACATTTTCAATCTACTTTTAAAAAAAATTGGGTTTTAGCTATATTAGCAACTACATTTTTTTAAATAAAACTAACTTTTTAGATTTGTAAAAGTGAAAACTATACAAGGCAAATTTGTTAGTTATGTAACATTTGTTGCATTTCAAATATAAATTAAAAAATCGAATAAAAATTTAACTTTATACGATTTTTTAATTTCGCTATAGATTTATCTCTCTGAAAATCAGAATATAAGACTAATTAACCTTATTTATTGAAAAAACTAAAAACCTTTAATCTTTCTTATCCAAAAAGAAAATTTCATTAACATTTTTATTAAATATTCTAGAAATTTTTAAGGCCAAAACTGTTGATGGAACATATTTATTTAATTCCATGGCGTTTACAGTTTGTCTGCTTACACCAATCATTTCAGCAAGTTTTGCTTGTGTTAAATTATGAATAGCGCGTTCCACTTTTATATTATTCTTCATAACTAATAGACTTTTTAGTTTTATATAAGACATAATGAAAACGAACTATAAAAAACAATAAAATGGTAAACATATTATAAATTAATACGTTAAAAAAACTCATATCAAATACAAAAAGTATAGTTAAAATTAATACTATATAATTTACATACGTTGCCCAAATTAGTGAGTCCATTCTAATTTTAGAAATATACTCATCTTCTTCCTTTGTTTTAGAGAAACAAACTAAAACACCCCCAATAATAATAAAAATTGAAGCCAATTCATCTGCAATATTATTGGAACTCCATGTTAATGCAGCATTTTTAGATAAAAACCCTTCTTCTCCAATCAATGGAAAAACTTGCGCTTCCCAATGTGGAATATCAAATTCATTTAGCATTAGAGTTATTCCTAAAATCATTCCTGCTAAAAATAATACCCAACCGAATGGCTTATACTTGTGCGAAAATAAAAATCGAGATTTCATAATTTTAATATTTTATAATCAAATGTAAAGTTTTTTTTACTTTTAGACAAATATTTTTTACTATTTAATTTCGTAACATATAAAATATTATATTTGATACAACTAAAAAAACCTCATTTTCTAATGCGAATTTTCAAAAAAATAATATTTATTATTGTCATTTTAGTGGCCTTGGGAGTTATTGGTGGCTGGATTTATTTCAACAGTTTAAAACCTAGTTATTCAGGTACCGTTAATTTAACAGATATTGATAATAAAACCTCTGTTTACTTTGATGACTTTGGAATTCCTCATATTTATGCTGAAAACCAAAAAGATGCTATGGTTGCCTTGGGTTATGTTCACGCACAGGATAGACTTTGGCAAATGGAATTAATTCGCAGGATTGCTCCAGGCAGACTTTCTGAAATCTTTGGAAAAGACATGCTAAAAAACGATATGTTTTTTGTGAGTTTAGGTATTGAAGAAGCTTCAGAAAAGTCGATTGAAAAATTGGATAAAGATGGTGAAATTTACAAACTGGCGACGGCATATTTAAGTGGAGTCAATCAATTTATAGACGAAGGCCCTACTCCAATTGAATTTACCCTAATTGGAATTGATAAAGAACAGTATCAACTTAAAGATATTTATAATGTATTAGGCTATATGTCTTTCAGTTTTGCAATGGCTCAAAAAACAGATCCGTTATTAAGCGTAATTCAGCAAAAATTAGGAAATAACTATTTAAAAGAACTTAATATAAATATAGATCCAAACACTACACTTATAAAAAATTCAAAACCTGAAATTGAAAGTTTTGAAAATTTAGTTTCCAATGTTCAAGAAATTTTGGGTAATTCTCCTGCTCCTGCTTTTATTGGAAGCAACAGCTGGGTAATTTCAGAAAATAAAACAGCTACCGGTAAAGTACTTTTTGCAAACGATCCACATATTGGGTATTCTCAACCTTCCGTTTGGTTTGAAGCACATATTTCTACTCCAAATTACGAAATGTACGGCTACCATATTGCCGGAGTTCCATATCCATTGTTGGGGCATAACAGAAATTACGCCTGGGGATTAACTATGTTTGAAAACGATGATATCGATTTTTACAAAGAGGAAAATCATCCAAAAGATAATACAAAATACAAGACACCAGAAGGTTATAAAACCTACAAAACAACGACTAAAACCATTAAAGTTAAGGATGGAGAAGATATTGCAATTACTATTAAAAGTTCACGTAACGGGCCAATAATTAACGGTATGATTGATGAAATTTCAGAAACTAGCCCAATTGCTATGTCTTGGGTTTACACTCAATATGAAGGACAAGTTTTAGATGCTTTGCATACCATTTCAAGAGCTACAAAAATGGCTGATGTTAAAAAAGGTGCTAGTATGATTCATGCTCCTGGCTTAAACATTATGTACGGAGATGCAAAAGGAAATATAGCTTGGTGGGCTTCAGGAAAATTATATAAACACAAACCACATGTAAACTCAAAATTTATCTTAGAAGGCGCTTCTGGGCACGATGATATAATAGAATATTTAGATTTCTCTGAAAATCCACAAGCTGAAAACCCTGAATGGAATTATGTTTATTCAGCTAATAATCAACCCGATACTATTGCTAATATTTTATATCCTGGTTATTATTTACCCGAGGATAGAGCAAAAAGGATTGTTGATTTAATTGAACCTAAAAATAATTGGGATAAGGAGGCAATGGCTACAATGATAAATGATGTTACTTCTTCCGTTGCTCCAATTGTTGCTAAAGATATCATCTCAAACATTGAAAGCACTCCTTTTTCAAAAAATGAACAGGAAGCACTAAATATTTTGCAACATTGGGATGGCTCTAATTCAGAAGCAATGATTGCTCCAACAATTTACAACAAGCTAATTTATGTATATTTAAAAAACACTTTTGAAGATGAATTAGGAGAAAAACTTTTTAATCAACTATTAGATACTCATTTGATGAAACGTGTTATAGCAGATCATTTAAAGAGAGATAATTCAATTTGGTGGGATAATACAGCCACTCCAAATTTAAAAGAAACAAAATCTACTATTTTAGTAAATACTTTTAAAGAAACCATAACAGCACTAGAAAATCAACTCGGAAATGAAATAAATGCATGGAATTGGGGAAAAGTTCATACCTTAGAGCATCCGCACCCTCTTGGTAATGTTACAGTCTTAAAAAAATACTTTAATATTGGCCCATTTCCAATGAAAGGTGCAAGGGAAGTTATTGATAATAGGGGTTATTTGTATGATAATACTGGATTATACAAAATAACAGCAGGTCCTTCAACAAGAAGGATTATAGATTTTTCTGATATTGAAAATAGTATTAGTATTTTGCCAACAGGTCAATCTGGAAATCCTTTTAGTATTCATTATAAAGATCAATCTGAAATGTATAACAAAGGTGAGTTCAGAAAAATGAAATTAAATAAAGAGGAAATTATTAAGAGTTCAACTAAACTAATTATTCTACCAAAAAATGAATAAGAGAATAACTATAAAACAAATAGCTCAAGCATTACATGTTTCAATTTCAACGGTTTCAAAAGCTTTAAATGATAGTTATGAAATAAGTGATGAAACAAAAAGTAAAATTCAGGAATATGCAAAATTACACAAGTATAAACCTAATACACTTGCGTTGAGTTTACAAAACAAAAAAACCAAAACAATTGGTATAATTATACCAAATATTTTAAATTATTACTTTGCTAGAGCGCTACGTGGTATAGAAAAAGTAGCTACTGAAAAAGGTTATAATATAATAACCTGTATTACAAACGAAAGCTATAAAAAGGAAGTAGATACTATGGAAATGCTATCTAATGGAACTATTGATGGTTTTATTGCGTGTATTTCAGTTGAAACATTAAAACTAAAAAACTTTGACCATTTTCATGATATTTTAGATGAAGGTACTCCTATAGTATTATATGACAGGGTTCATAAAGATATTAACTGTGATAAGGTAGTTACAGACAATATAAAAAGTGCTTATAAAGCAACTCGTTTTTTAATGAAATCAGATTGTAAAAATATTGCACTAATTTCAACTTCTGAAGGGTTAAATATTAATAAGTTTAGGGTAAAAGGGTATTTAAAAGCGCTTACAAAATATGGAGTTAATCCAAACGAAAACCTCATTATTAAACAAGAAGGTGAAGAAAATTTAAAAGAGCGTATTGTTGAAATGTTAGATAATAATAAAGTAGATGGTATATTTTCTGTTGATGAGGTTTCGGGAGCAATTGCAACTCAGGTTTTAAATAAACGAAGTATCAAAATACCTGAAGAAATTTCAATTATTGGTTTTACAAATGGTATTTTATCTCGATACGGTTCACCTCCATTAACAAGTGTTAATCGTTTTGCTCATACTACTGGTGAAGTTGCTGCAACCC
>Ga0102815_10000865_pt1 | contig 19523 bp, 16 predicted proteins | sample ColrivemetaGS759_FD_79113 | JGI IMG/M metagenome (GOLD analysis project Ga0102815, IMG submission 79113) | Estuarine microbial communities from the Columbia River estuary - Ebb tide ETM metaG S.759 | ecosystem: Environmental > Aquatic > Marine > Intertidal zone > Estuary | place: USA: Columbia...
AATTATTTGTTGTTTCTCGTTTAATTCCAATGTTTGAGGAACTGTTTTTTTATGATGCTGCTTATTTTTCAATAATAAAATGGGGTGGTAGGCATCTCTTAAATAAATTTTCTTTTCTGAAATTAGTTTAGGTAAACAAGCATGGATGTTTTTGGCGTATTTTGCTTTTGAAGCAATTACATCTAACTTGGTTAAATAACTTTGATATTCAATTAAATTAGGAACAAACTCTCTAATCTTATTTGATAATTCTTTTAAAATTCTTACAATTTCCTGATGCTCATCGTATGCTAAATTTTGTAATTCTCGGCTATATTGTAAGGTAGCTTCTGGCGCAATATAAACAATACTTCCACTTTTTGAACTGCCCAGTAAGCTTCCCTTTACTTTTTTTCGATGCATTGCCTGAACGGCTAAAACACGCTCATTGTCAACAACAGATTCTTTAATTTCATCTAAATAACCAGCACTGTTATACTGCGTTAATGCTTTTGTAAAACTCGACCCTATTTTACTTCTTATGGCGTTTATCTCATTTCTAATTTGCTTCAATAAAGGGGAGGCATTTTCATTTACTTCAGCAAAAGGAGTAATAATGGTTTGTATGTTTTCGGTAATTGTTTTTTGAAATTCAATTTTATCTGAAACAGCAAACATTTCCGGATATATGGCTTTGAAGTTTTTTAAGAATTTTAACAACTCAAAAACGGTGTTAGAATTATTTAAAATTTTCAAAAAAGAGACTGGCTCTAAATAGCTATTTTCAATATTTAACAGATGAATTTCTTTTTGGATATCGTCAAAATAATGATTTGGTATTCTGTTGTCGTTTAAAAATGATGATAAATATTCATTTACTTGGTATAATTCAGGAAGTAATTTTTCTTTTTTAGTATAAGGTCTGATATTTAAAATAGCCTGTTTTCCTAATTCAGAAATACTCAATTCACTTACCGATTTTAAAATGGTAAAAAATTCTAAATCTATTAATGTTTTTTCTGAAATGATACCCATAAAAAATGTTACTTTTGAAGACTTGACAAAAGTATAAATTTAAGATGAATAGGAATAATGAATGAGAAAATTGATGAAAGCTGGAGGAAAATGCTTGATTTGGAGTTTGAAAAGCCTTATTTTAAGCAACTTAACAGTTTTGTAAATGAAGCATATAGCACAAATACTTGCTTTCCAAATACAAATCAGATATTTGAAGCCTTCCATTTATGCAAGTTTGAGGATTTAAAAGTGGTTATTATTGGGCAAGATCCATATCATGGAATAGGGCAGGCTCATGGATTGTGTTTTTCAGTAAATGAAGGAATTACACACCCGCCTTCACTCAAAAATATTTTTAAAGAAATTGAGACAGATCTAAATGTTTCAGTTCCAAAAAGTGGTAATTTAGAGCGTTGGGCAAAACAAGGGGTCCTTTTGTTAAATGCAACTTTAACCGTAAGGGCTCACGAAGCTGGTTCACATCAGAAAAAAGGGTGGGAGCAATTTACCGATGCAGTCATTTCTTTGATCTCAGAAAAAAAAGAACATGTGGTGTTTTTGCTTTGGGGTGGTTTTGCTCAAAAAAAAGGATTAAAAATTGATTCAACCAAACATTTTGTTCTTAACTGCGGTCATCCTTCTCCATTAAGTGCCAACAGAGGTTATTGGTTTGGGAATAAACATTTTAGCAAAACCAATAACTACTTAAAAAACAACGATATAGGTTTGATAAATTGGTGATTTAAATCATACATTATGTTGTAGTTTATTCCTATTTTTACATCAAATTAAATTAAATTTCATAAAATGAGAAATAAAATAAACATTTTTTTAGTAATAATTGCTTTGGTATTGTTTGGTTGTAAAGACAAACAAGGGTATTCTAAAATTAACAATGAAACACCTGAAACTGAAAATTCCATGCATAAAATTGTAGTTAATGAGTTTCTAGATGCTGCAGGGTACACCTATATTAATGTAACTGAGGATGATGAAGATTATTGGATGGCAATCCCGAATACTGTAGTTGAAAAAGGAGCAACTTATTATTATAGTGGCGGTATGGTAATGAAAGATTTTGAAAGCAAAGAGTTGGATAAAACTTTTGATTTTATCACTTTTTCAGAAGGTATTAGCACATCAGAAGATGGAGTTGGTATAGCTTCAGACCCACACGCGGGTTCAAATGAAATTGCGCCTGTAGTTTTAGATGTCAAAATAGAAAAAGCCAAAAATGGTATTTCCGTAGCGGAATTGTATGCTAAAAAAGAATCATTTTTAAATAAAGAGGTGATTGTTAAGGGTAAAGTTGTAAAAGTGAATAACGGAATTATGGATAGAAATTGGGTTCACATTGTTGATGGAACTGCTTTTGAAGCCAAAAATGATGTTACAATAACTACAAAAGAAACAATAAAAGTAGGGGATACAGTTACTTTTAAGGCTGTGGTTACTTTAGATAAAGATTTTGGTCAGGGTTATGTTTATCCTTTATTGTTAGAAAGTGGTGAGCTATTAAAATAAAATGCAATCAACATATAAAAAAAAGCGCCATTGGCGCTTTTTTTATTAACTAACTCAAACATTTATGAAAATGAAAACAAAGCTAACAACTTCTTTGTTCTGTTCTTATAACGCAATACTTATGCCATTGATATACAGGGCATTGTTAAATATAAGTTAAAGTAAATTTTTAGAAAAATCTATTCTAAATGCTTTTGAGCTTTGTAGGATGAACGAACCAATGCACTACTTTCAACATGTCTAAAACCCATTTTTAAGCCTGCTTCACGGTATTTTTCAAACTGTTCAGGTGTAATAAATTCTTTAACGGGTAAATGTTTTTTGCTTGGTTGTAAATATTGTCCAATGGTTAAAATATCAACTTTAGCATTGGCTAAATCTTGCATGGTTTCCAAAACTTCGGCTTCCGTTTCTCCCAAGCCGAGCATAATACCTGATTTGGTTCTACGCTGCCCTTGGTCTTTCATATATTTTAAAACATCTAAGCTTCTGTCATATTTTGCTTGTATGCGAACCTCACGGGTTAAGCGTCTAACAGTTTCTAAATTATGTGAAATCACTTCAGGTGCAACCGCTAATATACGATCGATATTTGTGGTATTTCCTTGAAAATCGGGTATTAATGTTTCTAAAGTTGTTTCAGGGTTGGCGCGTCTAATGGCGTTGATTGTTTCCACCCAGATGATAGAACCACCATCTTTGATATCATCTCTGTCAACTGAAGTAATAACGGCATGTTTAATTTTCATTAATTTTATAGAGCGCGCTACTTTTTCAGGTTCTTCCCAGTCAACATTCTCTGGTCGGCCAGTTTTTACGCCACAAAAACCACAAGATCGTGTGCATATATTTCCTAAAATCATAAAGGTGGCTGTACCTTCTGTCCAACATTCACCCATATTTGGGCAACTTCCGCTGGTACAAATGGTGTTTAATTTGTATTTATCAACCAAACTTCTGAGTTCTGTATATTTTTTCCCAACGGGTAATTTTACACGTAACCATTTAGGTTTTTGTACTTTAGTTTGCACTGGAATTGTTTCTTCTGACATTTTCTAATAAAATTAGACTGCAAAAATACAAAGAATTTATAAACTGGTTAAATACCAAATACTAAAACCAATAAGAAACAAAATTCCGAACCAACTTAAAATCTTTAATGGTAATGAAGGTCGCCAATTTTGAGGGGTATGTTTCCCTGAAATTAACATATAATTGATGATGGCAAAAAATGGTGCTGTTAAAAAAGATAGTACCGTTGCTATTTTAATCAACATGCCCATTTCGGACATGAAATACACCAATATTAAAATGGTTCCAATACTTAAAAATACAAGCCAAAACCAATACATGTTTTTATATGATTTGTTGGTTAGCAAATCAACTGTTTTTGTCATGGCTCTTGGTGATGCGTCCAAAGTTGTGATGGTTGTACTAAACATGGTTGTGAAAGCAGCAGCAGCGATAAAAATTGAAACTTCTTCACCAAAATTATTTGTGTAAAGACCAATCAATTGTTCAGAAAATTTAACGGCGTTTCCACTAAATGTCTCACTTGAATGATACATTACAATTGCACCCAGGGCAACAAAACAAATTCCTAACAATAAAGTGCCAATAAAGCCAATATTAAAATCGAATATAGCTTGTTTGGTATTGTAATTATTGCTTTTATCTTTTTGTTTTTCCAGTGCCCACAATGATTGCCAAATGGAAACATCGAGTGGGGCAGGCATCCAACCTAAAAATGCAATTAAAAAACCTACTTCTATACTTCCTTTAGGTAATATTTGAGTGAAATTGTAGCTGGTTTCACTATTAATAGCTGCCAGAATTAAAGCTATTAAAGTGCTTAACGTTAGCGTGATTACAATTAACTTCATAAACTGATCTAACAATTTGTAACGGCCAATAACAAGCAAAACAAAACAAAATAAGGTAATAATTACACTCCAAATAGCGGGATTGGTTGTAATGCCAAATAAATTAGCAGCCAAACCAGCTGTTACTATAGTGACGGCCGCCTGAATGGTAAACATAGTAGCGAGGTTCAAAATGAAATAAGCTATTAAAACTGGTTTGCCTAACCTTTTATAGCCATCTAATAAACTCTCTCCTGTTGCAGTCGCGTACCTTGGACCGAATTGAAAAAAAGGATATTTTACAATATGAATGATTACCAAAGCCCAAATCAAACCAAAACCAAAATCGGCACCGGCTCTGGTAGATTGCACCAAATGCGATACGCCAATGGCAGCACCAGCAAACAATAATCCAGGACCTAATTTTTTAAACCAATTTGATTTTTTGGAATTCAATTTTTAATAGATTTTTTAATTATTTCAGCCAGTAATTTTTTAGCTCTCAATAACTTAACTTTAATATTGCCTATTGGTTCATTTAAAACTTCCGCCATTTCTTTATAAGTCATTTCTCTGAAATAGCGAAGATTTATAATTTCTTGATAATGCGGCTTTAGTTGCTTTAAATAATTTAGCAATTGTGCTAAGTTTTGATCAATAATTAACTGATCTTCAGCAGATGGTGTTTCGTCAAAAATCTTATAAGCTTCCGATTCTTTTTTGTTGATGGAAATAATATCGGTGCGTTGTTTTCGTAAGTGATCCAAAAAAATATTTTTAGAAATTGAAATCAACCAGGTTTTGAAATTGTAACGATTGTTGTATAAATGAATTTTATCAAAAGCTTTTGAGAAGGTTTTTATCGTAATATCTTCAGCTTCATCTTCATCGTTCGTTTTAGATAATTGAAAGCGATACACATCACTCCAATAGTTATTTAACAAGGTATTAAAAGCTTTTTGGTCTTTTTGTTTCGCTTTTTCAATTAAATCGTCAATATCTATATTTATTTTTACCAATGTGAAGGTTTTGAAATAAGATTTTTTATAAAGATAAACATTTGTATGAATATCAAAAATAATTCTAAAAAAGGAGCTACTAAAATAAGATCTTTTTCATCTAATTTTTTTGCTGAAGTCCAAATTACGGTATAAAGAATGGTCAATTTCAAAAAAAGAAGCAGCAACACAATTTCCCATTGAAATTGAAAGGATAGCAATACAATACCAAGTATCCAAAAGGTAATTTTTGAAATAAAATAAAACCCCAATAAAAATTGATGGATCGGTTTGTAGTGCATTGCTGTGGAAATATGTCTTCTTTTCTGTAAAATCCAGGCTTTAAAATTGGTTTTTGGTGAAGAAACCGTATGGCTATTTTTTGAAAAGCAAACTGTGGTATTGTTTTTATTTGCTATTTCATTGATAAATAAATCATCATCACCGGATTTTATTTTCATATGTTTAGAAAATCCTTTTGCAGCAAAGAATTCAGTTTTGGTATATGCCAAATTTCGCCCAACACCCATATATGGAATGCCTATTTTTGCATATGAGAAATATTGAATGGCTGTAAAAAGTGTTTCGTATCTGATTAACTTGTTAAGAAATGATTTATTAATTTTCTTATAAGCACCATAGCCCAAAATTATTTGATGTTTAGTATCAAAATGACCAGTCATTTTTGAAATCCAGCAATTTGACTTTGGCTTACAATCAGCATCAGAAAACAATAAATGTTGGTGGCTTGCAGCTTTAATTCCTAAGGTTAAAGCATACTTTTTACTTCCCCAGAACTGTTCGTTTTCGGCAACATCAACAATTTTAATTTTATTTGGAAAATCTTTTTTGAATTGTTCTATAACATCTAATGTTTCATCAAAAGAATTGTCGTTAATTAAAACAAGTTCAAAATTCGGGTAGTTTTGACTTAGAAAAAAAGGGATATTTTTTATTAAATTTTCAGCTTCGTTTTTAGCACAAATAATTACAGAAACGGGCTGTTGAAAATTAGAATTTGACTCTTTTTTTTTTGCAAATGAGAAAGCACCAAAAATAAATATGTTATAAATAAATTGAATACAGAATATTACTATAAAAGCAATGAATAAATATTCAAACATATATTATCTGTTTTCACATTGATCTGCAGTTTTTCCGCAGTATCCGCAAGGCTCTCCATTTTTATTTAAATGTGGATTTTGGCTGGCACAGGTGCCAGCAAATTTACCATCTTTTTTTGCCCACAGTTTAATTGCAATTCCTGCAACTCCTAAACCTAATAATACAAGTGTTATTAATAATAGTTTCATACAAATATTTTAACGGTGCAAATATAATAATTATAACTCATGTTTATGAATTAATAATGATGCTTTTTGTCTTCTGAAAATATTAAATGGAGCTGTTAATTATTTAACATCAATACATTAAAGTGTAAATTATCAATAAAGATATTTTAAATATTAATATTTAATTGGTACATTGTCAGGTGATTAATATTTATTTTCTTTAAAAATCAATAAAAACTACACCATCAATTGAATTAAGAATTTTGAAATTATTTGAATTAATTAAAAATATTAATTGCAGTTTTAAAAAAAAACCCGCCAAATTCGAAAGAATAGGCGAGTTTTTTTATGAAAATTTAAAATTAGTTATTTATTTTAATCAATGCTTCTTGAACATTATTAGGAACTAATTCGAAATTTGAAAATTTCGTACTAAAACTTCCCCTACCTTGCGTAATGGAGCGCAGAGTAGTTGAGTATTTGTACATTTCAGCTAACGGTACTTTTGATTTGATAGTTTGGTATTTACCTTCACTATCCATTCCTAAAATAATGGCTCTTCTCGACTGTAAATCTGTCATTACATTACCCATTAATTCTTCTGGTACTTTAACCGTAAGTTCATGAATTGGTTCTAATAATTTTGGCTTTGCCTCTAAAAATGCTGCTTTAAAAGCGTGAGCTGCTGCAATTTTAAATGAAATATCGTTAGAATCTACGGAGTGCATTTTACCATCATAAACCATAACTCGAATGTCACGCGCATAAGAACCTGTTAGTGGGCCTTCTTCCATAACTTCTAAACATCCTTTTAATACTGATGGCAGATAACGTGTATCAATAACACCTCCAACAATACAGTTGTAGAAAACTAATTTTCCGCCCCAATCTAAGTCTACTTCTTCTTTACCTCTAATATTAAACCCTTCTGGTTCAGGCATTCCTTCAGTCCAAGGTTCAATTTTTAAGTGAACTTCACCAAATTGTCCAGATCCTCCTGATTGTTTTTTATGCTTATAACTTGTAGATGCTGAGCGCTGAATGGTTTCTCTGTAGGCGATTTTTGGTTGTTCAAAATTTGCTTTGATACCATATAATTTTTGAAGCGTCCAATCAATTGTGGCTAAATGCAATTCACCTTGACAAGTAAGAATTAACTGTTTTAATTCTTTTGAATACTTTAGTGTAACTGTGGGATCCTGACTATGAATTCTTTTAAGTGCTTCGTTTAACTTTTCTTCATCATTTTTATCTTCAGCCTCCACACATTTGGTAATTCTTGGCTCAGGATAATTAATAGGTTTTATAGTAATGTTTGATCCTTTTGTTCTTAAAGTGTCATTTGTTTCCGTATATTTCAATTTTAAGGTAGCACCAATATCACCTGCACTTAATTTTTCAACAGGTTGACGGTTTTTACCGTCCATAATATAAAGCTGATTTAAAATTTCTATTTCTTCGTTTCTAGAATTTTCTAATTTATCGTTTTGTTTAATTTCACCAGATTTTACTTTAAAGAAACTAATTTGACCTAAATTAGGTTCGTATAAAGTTTTAAATATAAATAAGGATGTAGGTGCCTTTACTTTACACTCAACAATAGTTCCTTCAACACTTTGTTCCGGTTTTAAATCAGCAGCAGAAGGTGCGACATTGTCAATAAATCCCATTAAACGTCCGCTACCCATATCTTTTAAGGCTGAAATACAAAATACAGGAAATAATTCATGATGCAACATTCCCTTTTTAATACCTTCGCGCATTTCATCTTCATTTAAGGTACCTTTATCAAAATAAAGTTCCATCAAAGCTTCATCATTTTCGGCAGCTTTTTCAACCAATTCATTGTGTAATTCATTGGCTATGTCAATTTGATCGGCAGGAATTTCTAATTTTTCTGGTTTTCCACCTTCAGGACCAAATTTGTACATTTTCATTTTAAGCACATCAACAATACATTGTGCTCCATCAACAACCAATGGATATTGAATTTTAATGGCATTGTTCCCAACCAATTCAACTATACTTTTAAAACTTTCATCAAAATCCGCATTTGGACTGTCAATTTGATTTATTACAAATAGTGTTGGTCTTGAAAATCGGTCTACATAATCCCAAATAATTTCAGTTCCAATTTCAACACCATGTTGGGCATTGATAACAGTGACAACAGAATCAGCTACACGCATTGTTGAAGCGATTTCACCAATAAAATCGTCTAAACCAGGAGTATCTATAATGTTAATTTTGTAATTGCGCCATTCAGTGTGAAGAGGAGTGGCAAAAATGGAAGTTTCTCTTTCTTGTTCAATTTCGTGATAGTCTGAAACAGTATTTTTGTTTTCTACGCTACCACGGCGGTTGACTAAGCCAGCTTCAAAGAGCATTGTTTCGGCTAAGGTAGTTTTACCACTTTTATGTGCACCTACAAAAGCAACGTTTTTAATGTGTTTATCATCGTATATTTTCATAATGTAATGGTTATTTAAATAAGTTTTATAAAGTTACAAACTTTTTATTATTAAAATATGACTAATGTTAGGTTTTTAAAAAGAGTAAAAATGAAAGCTCTAAAGAACCAAGAATGAAATTTTAAAATCCCCAAAGCCAACAACCATAATTACAACTCATCCTAAAAATTCTACAACTCAGAAAACTTAAATTTTGTAGTTGCTTAATTTCTATCACTTTTGAACTGTGAAATTTAATTATTAACTAAAAATCAAATTATTATGCAACATTTTATTTTAGCCCTATCCTTTTTATTTACATCAGCAATAATGGCACAAACAGAAGCATCAGCTGAAATTACAGATGGGAAAATGTTAAAAGTGCAGGTTGTAAATGCTTTAAATAATAAGGGAACTGTAGCTTTTGCTTTGTACAATGAAGAATCTTTTATGAAAGCTCCTTTATTAGCAAAATCTTCAACAATTGAAGCGGGTATAAGTACTGTGGTTTTCGAAAACGTTCCTGATGGAGAATATGCAATTGTTTGCTTTCACGATGCCAACAGCAATGGGAAAATGGATTTTCATGAAAACGGGATGCCAAAAGAAAGTTATGGAACTTCAAACAATGCTTTGAGCTTTGGCCCACCACAGTTTAGCAACTCCAAATTTGAAGTGAAAAATGAAAATCTAACTTTGGAAATTAAATTTTAAATTGCAGTAACTAAATAGCAATTCAAGAACCATGAAATTTAACATAAAATACATACTTAAAATCTCAGGAATATTAGCGGTTCTAATATTTATTATTGAACGATTGGTTTTTGGAGGGGGCTTTGATTTGTCAATAAATGAATTTGCGAAAGTATTGGGTATTCATTTTATGTATGCCACCGTTTTAACCGCTTTGAACGCTTACTTCTTTTATTCTTTAGAAGTTAAATATTCTTGGAAGGAAAACTCAAAAAATCGGTTAGTGTTTGGTGCTTTAGGGTCGATAATATTGACAATGATTGGTTTGACAATTTTAAGATTTGTTACATTGGTTGTTATTTTAGGCCATCCCTTAGATCGGTTTTTGAATGATCCTTCAGCAACTTGGTACTACACATTTGGTTTGGTAATCACTTTAATTGTTAGTTTGGTTTTTCATGTAGTTTTCTTTTATAAAGCTTTGTCTGAAAAGAAAGTAACTGAACAACAAATAGTTGCTAAAACAGAAACTGCAAAATTTGAGTCACTGAAAAGTCAGATAGATCCTCATTTTTTATTCAATAGTTTAAATGTATTGGCATCTTTAATTGGTGAAAATCCAGCACAAGCAGAAAAATTCACAGCAAAATTATCAAAAGTTTACCGATATGTTTTAGAGCAAAAAAATAAAGATTTAATAGGATTGGATGAAGAATTAAAGTTCGCAAAAACCTATATGGAATTATTAAAAATGCGGTTTGAAAATGCGTTAACCTTTGATATTCCTGAAAAAGCAAGTAATCCTGAATTAAAAATAATTCCGTTATCGCTTCAATTATTGTTGGAAAATACCATTAAGCACAATGTGGTTTCAGAAGAATACCCACTTAAAGTTGTAATTACAGAAGCGAATGGCTATTTGGTAATAACGAATAATTACAATCCAAAAACAGTTTTGGAGCAGGGAACAAAAGTAGGATTGAATAATATTATTGACAGATATAACTTGATTACCTTAAAAAATGTTTCTGTTGAAAAAACATCCAATAATTTCACAGTAAAATTACCATTATTAACTCAAAAAACATCAATTATGAAATCATCAGAAAATATGGAAAGCAGCAAATATTTGCGCGCCGTTGAACGCGTAGAAGATATAAAGGGGTTTTATTCAAGTTTAATAGCATATTGCATTGTAATCCCGTTTTTAATTTATATCAATTTAAAATATGTACCACAATTTCATTGGTTTTGGTTTCCTATGATGGGTTGGGGTATAGGTTTAATATTTGGGGGTTTTAAAGCTTTTGCATACAATCCGTTTTTAGGAAGAAATTGGGAGGAAAGAAAAATTCAGGAATATATGGATGAAGATAGCAAACAATATTGGGAGTAGCATTTAAGTCTAAAGTTAAAAGAGAATCGTGTAAACAATAAAACAAAGATCATGAAAAAATATTATACAGAAGAAGATAAATATATCAGAGCAAAGAAAAAAGTAGACAATATAAAAGGATTTTATGCTAATTTACTGGCTTATTGCTTGGTGATTCCTTTCTTGTTTTTTATTAATTATATGACATCACCAAATTATTGGTGGTTTTGGTGGCCTATGATGGGTTGGGGAATAGGTGTTGTTTTTCATGGTTTTGGCGTGTTTGGTCATAACCTGATATTTGGAAAAGACTGGGAAGAAAGAAAAATTAAAGAGATTATGGATAAAGAGAACAATCAGAAATTTTAATATCATGGAAAATTCAAATTTAGATGAACAAAAATATATAAGAGCAAAAAAGAAAGTAAAATCAATCAAAGGTTTTTATGTGCACCTTACTTTTTATATTTTGGTAAATGCTTTTTTAATTATTATGAGCATTGTCACGGGAGATGGGTGGAGTAATTTTTGGGAATGGCAAACGTATAATACTGCTATTTTTTGGGGAATTGGAATTTTATTTCATGCCTTTAATGTTTTTGGAATGAAATTTTTATTAGGAAATGATTGGGAGGAAAGAAAAATAAAAGAGATCATGGATAAAGACAAAAAAGATTTTTGGGAGTAAGCTTTTAAGTTGGTGAATTTTATTGAAAAAGATTTAGATGATTTGGCCATTCAATTTCAACAACAATATTATTTAACAAAAACTGTCAACCCGATTTAAGGATGAACAAAATTTATTCATTAGTTAAATTAAATACTCAAAAAACAATAAAAGTGAACTGTAATTGATTAACTCTTGCGTTCTAACAAAGCCATATAAAACCCATCGTAACCCGACTTAAAGGGTGAAACTTTATGATCTTTAATAATTTCCCAGTTGGCATTGTTTTTAAGGAAATTTTTAACTTGATTCTCATTTTCTGATGGTAAAATAGAACAAGTTGCATACACCATTTTTCCGCCTACTTTGGTTAGTTGCGAGTAATTTTCTAATATTTCGGCTTGTGTTTTTATAATATTTTCTACAAACTCTGGTTGTAATTTCCATTTACTGTCAGGGTTTCTTCTTAGAACACCAATTCCACTGCAGGGCGCATCAATTAAAACCCTGTCAGCAGTTCCTTTCATTTTTTTAATTACTTTAGAAGAGTCTATTTCCTTTGTAGTAACATTAAAAACACCGGCTCTACGGGTTCTAATTTTTAATTTTTTCAATTTACTTTCGTAAAGGTCTGTTGCAATAATCTGACCTTTGTTTTCCATTAAAGCAGCCAAATGCAATGTTTTACCACCAGCTCCAGCGCAAGTATCAATAACACGCATGCCAGGTTGCACATCTAAATAAGCAGCAACCAATTGGGAAGAAGCATCTTGCACTTCAAATAAACCATCTTTAAAACAAGCTGTTGTAAATACATTTGCACGCTCTACCAATTTTAAAGCATCAGGATATCCATCAATAAAAACAGTTTCAATACCTTCATCAGCTAGCTTTTTTCTTAAAGAAATTTTATTGGTTCTAAGTGTATTTGTACGTAAAATAACTTCAGCTTGCATATTTAATGCTGTAATTTCTTTGCTCCAATGTTTTTCTCCTAATTCTTTCACGGCTAATTCATCTAACCAATCAGGAATAGATTCTTTAAAAACACGCTCTTTTTGCAACTCATCAAATTTACCTTTTATTCTTCTTTCAGGAACCCCTTGTAATTGATTCCAATCAGGTAATTTGTAACCTTTTAAAATGGCAAAAACCGAAAAATTTTTCCAAACATTTTCAGTAGTATAATGAGATTTTGTGCCAGCAATTTCGTTGTATAAACGTTTCCAACGTACCATTTCATAAATGGTTTCGGCGACAAATTTACGGTCTCTTGCTCCCCAACGTGCATCTTTCTTTAAGGCTTTTTGTACGACCTTATCGGCATATTCATCTTCATTAAAAACAAGTTTAATGGATTCAATAACTGTATATACTAGGTTTCTATGTAATCTCATATTAAAAAATTAAGGTTGCAAAGATACGCAATTTGTTGGTTTAAATTTGTAATTGTTTATTGCTCTTTGAATTGCTACCTTCGTGTTTTCAATAAATTAAATGGCTATATACAATTTAAATACTTCCATTTCATATTTAAAAGGCGTTGGACCTAGCAGAGCCGATTTGTTAAAATCTGAATTGGGAATTTTTACTTTTAGTGATTTGGTGAATTTTTTCCCAAATCGTTATATTGACAGAACTCAGTTTTTTAAGATAAATCAACTTCAACAAAACAGTGCAGAGATCCAAATAATTGGAAAAATCACCCATATAAAAACGGTTGAGCAAAAAAGAGGAAGCAGGTTGGTCGCTACTTTTATTGATGAAACAGGTTCTATGGAATTGGTTTGGTTTAGGGGTGCGAAATGGATTAAAGATGCTCTAAAAATAAACACACCCTATGTTATTTTTGGAAAACTCACGTATTTTAATGGTTTGTTTTCTATGCCACATCCCGAAATGGAATTGTTGGTGGATTATAAAAAAAACCTTCGAACGGCCATGCAACCCGTTTATCCTTCAACCGAAAAGCTTGCGAATAAAGGAATTACGAATCGCATTGTATCAAAAATGATTCAAAGTTTGTTTGAAGAATTAAATGGGAATTTTAAAGAAACATTATCAGTTTCAATAATTGAGGAACTACATTTAATTTCTAAAAATGAAGCACTTTTAAATATTCATTTTCCACAGAATCAGGAATTATTGACCAAATCAATGGAACGCTTAAAATTTGAAGAATTATTTTTTATTCAGCTTCAATTAATTCGAAAGAAATTAATTCGAAAATCGAAAATAAAAGGTTTCAATTTTGAAAAAGTGGGTGAGAATTTCAATCATTTTTATAAAAATAAATTGCCATTCGATTTAACCGCTGCTCAAAAAAGAGTGCTGAAGGAAATTAGAAAAGACATGGGCTCTAATGCCCAAATGAATCGTTTACTGCAAGGTGATGTGGGTTCAGGTAAAACCATAGTTGCTTTATTAACCATATTAATTGCGCTTGACAATGGCTATCAAGCTGCGTTTATGGCTCCAACTGAAATTTTAGCAACACAACATTTTAATGCAGTCGTTGAATTGTTAAACGGCATGAATGTTACCGTGAAATTGCTAACAGGTTCTGTGAAAACTAAAGAAAGGAAGCAAATTCATCAGCAACTGGAATCGGGAGCGTTAAATATTTTGATTGGAACTCATGCACTTATTGAAGACAAGGTAAAATTCAAAAATTTAGGAATTGCCATAATTGATGAGCAACATAGATTTGGTGTTGAACAGCGCTCTAAAATGTGGAAAAAAAATGAATTACCGCCACATGTTTTGGTAATGACAGCAACACCAATTCCGCGTACATTGGCAATGAGTGCTTATGGAGATTTGGATATTTCTGTTATTGATGAGCTGCCTCCAGGGAGAAAAGAAATCATAACAGCACATAGGTATGATGCCAACCGGTTATCTGTTTTTAAGTTTTTAAAAGATGAAATAGCCAAAGGAAGACAAGTATATATTGTGTATCCTTTGATTCATGAATCGGAAGCCATGGATTATAAAGATTTGATGGATGGTTACGAAAGTATTTCACGCGAATTTCCAATTCCTAAATATCAGATTAGTATCGTACATGGAAAAATGAAAGCAGCTGATAAAGAATATGAAATGCTACGATTTATAAAAGGGGAAACTCAAATTATGGTTGCAACCACAGTGATTGAAGTTGGTGTAAATATTCCAAATGCAAGTGTAATGGTTATTGAGAGTGCAGAGCGATTTGGCTTGTCTCAACTTCATCAATTACGAGGCAGGGTAGGACGTGGAGCGGAGCAAAGTTATTGTATTTTGATGACCAGTTTTAAATTGTCGGCTGATGCAAAAACGCGTCTGGAAACAATGGTTCGTTCAAGTGATGGATTTTATATCGCTGAAGTTGATTTAAAGTTGCGCGGTCCAGGGAACTTGATGGGTACGCAACAAAGTGGGCTATTGAACTTAAAAATTGCTGATATTGTTAAAGATAGTCAACTTTTAAAAACGGCAAGAACTATGGCCATAAATTTATTAACCCAAGATCCTTCTTTGAATATTTTAGAAAATAAATGTATTAGAATTGCCTATCAGGAAATAAGTAAAAACAGTACTCTTTGGCAAAATATAAGCTAAAAAAAAGGCTTTTAATGAAGTAAATAAGTAATTAGTAAAGAACAAAAAACTAACTACCATTTTACTTCACAAAAACCTTGAATAACAATCAATCAAAAAGTTATATTTTTTCGAACATTCTTAAATATATCCAGAAGTCCGTTTTACGTTTTCTTTGTGTGTAATAATTTTGTTAGCACAATAATACAATAACGAAATCGATATAGATGTTAAAAAAACCATAAAATAAGGTTAATTGAATATAGAAAAATAGGTAGCTATTTTATCAATCTGAATTAAAGGTTACTATCGTTTTAAAATTTCAAGATTGTTGCATTGGCATAAAAAAGGAGGCGTTTAAAAGCTTGACTAGCTTAAAGAAACTTTTAACTTCAAACTTTTAACATCTAACTAGTATTGTTTATCTTTGCGTTTCGTTAAAAATAAAATCTAAATGAAAATATCATACAATTGGTTGAAGCAATTTTTAAAGGTTGATTGGGAAGCCGAAAAAACAGGAGAATTGTTAACTGATTTAGGTCTGGAAGTTGAAGGAATTGAAATCGTTGAGTCTATTAAAGGAAGCCTAGAAGGTATCGTTATTGGTAAGGTTTTGACCTGTGTTCAACATCCAAATGCAGATAGGTTAAAAGTGACCACAGTTGATCTTGGAAATGGCAAAATTGTTCAGGTAGTTTGCGGTGCACCCAATGTTGCGGCAGGGCAAACTGTACCAGTTGCCACTATTGGTACAACTTTGTATGATGATAAAGGTGAAGGATTTATAATTAAAAAAGGAAATATTAGAGGAGCGGAAAGCCATGGGATGATTTGCGCTGAAGATGAACTTGGTTTAGGTGCCAGTCACGCTGGAATTATGGTTTTAGATGAAGCTTTGGTTGCCGGTACACCTGCTGCAAAAGTCTTTAATATTGAAAAAGACGAAGTTTTTGAAATTGGCTTAACTCCAAACAGAGCTGATGCTATGAGTCATTATGGAGTTGCTAGAGATTTGCGTGCAGGCTTAATCCAAAACAATATATCCTTGGAATTAATTTCACCGTCAGTAAGTGATTTTCATGTTGATGACAGAACCTTGAAATTTGACGTAGTTGTTGAAGATATTGATAAAGCACCAAGATATGCAGGTGTTACAATTTCAGATATTACTGTAAGTGATTCGCCAGAATGGTTGAAAAACAGATTGAAATCCATTGGTTTAACACCGATAAATAATGTGGTTGATGTTACAAATTATGTTTTACATGAATTGGGTCAACCGTTACACGCTTTTGATACAGCTAAAGTGAAAGGCAATAAGGTAATTGTAAAAACTTTGGAAAATGGCACAAAATTCACAACTTTAGATGGTGTTGTTCGTGAATTGCATGAAGAGGATTTAATGATTTGCAATGGAAATCAAGAGCCAATGTGCATTGCAGGTGTTTTCGGTGGAATAGATTCTGGTGTTTCAAATAGCACAACTTCAATATTTTTAGAAAGCGCCTATTTTAATCCTGTTGCAATTAGAAAAACAGCAAAAAGACATGCTTTAAATACAGATGCTTCTTTTAGATTCGAGCGTGGTATTGATCCAAATATTACTAAATATGCATTGAAGCGTGCTGCCAACTTAATTTTGGAAGTTGCTGGAGGTAAAGTTTCTTCAGAGATTGTTGATTTATACCCTTCAAAAGCTGAAGATTTTCAAGTGTTTTTATCTTTCTCAAAAATGGATCGTTTGATTGGAGCCGTTATTCCAAGAGAAACCATTAAAAATATTTTAGCTTCATTAGATATTAAAATAAATAGTGTTACAGATGGTGGAATTGGCTTAACCATTCCTTCTTACCGGGTTGACGTAACACGTGAAGCTGATGTTATTGAAGAGATATTACGTGTTTATGGATATAACAATGTAGAATTCTCTCATAAATTAAATACCTCAATTTCATTTTCAGAATTTGATGGTGTGAAAATTGAAAATGTTGTGGCTAATCAATTGGTTTCACAAGGTTTTTATGAAACAATGGCAAATTCTTTGACTAAGCAGACTATGTTTCTCTTTCAGAACTATTGAATGAAGAAAACAATGTAACGATGTTAAACCCTTTAAGTAATGATTTAGGTGTTATGCGACAATCGTTATTATTTAGTGGTTTAGAGTCTGTAGTTCATAATATTAACAGAAGAAACAATTCCCTAAAGTTTTTCGAATTTGGAAAAACATATCATAAATTTGAAAGCGGTTATAGTGAACAAAAGCATTTGACTTTATTTGTTTCTGGGAATAGAACCAAACAAAGTTGGCATATAACTCAAAAAACTTCAGATTTCTTTTATTTAAAAGGAACCGTGACAAGTATTTTAAACAGATTAGGAATACAAAATTTAAAAACTTCGCCAACTAAAAATGATGTTTTTTCGGAAGGAATTACGTTGAGTTTAGGTAAAATAAAATTGGTTGATTTAGGAGTTGTAAAGCGTTCTGTTTTAAAAGAATTCGGCATCAAACAAGAAGTTTTATTTGCCGATTTTAATTGGGAAAATGTGTTGAAAGTAGGCGGGAAATCACAAATTAAAACTGCTGAACTACCTAAGTTTCCAGCTGTAAAAAGAGATTTTGCCTTGTTATTAGATGACTCAGTTTCATTTAATGAAATTTATAATTTAGCTTTTCAAGCTGAGAAAAAATTATTGAAAGAAGTTGATCTGTTTGATGTTTATGAAGGTGATAAACTTGAAAAAGGGAAAAAATCATATGCCGTAAGTTTTTTACTGCAAGATGAAAATAAAACTTTAAATGACGTGGAAATAGATAAAATTATGCAAAAATTACAACAAACTTATGAAAAGAATGTTGGTGCAACTTTGCGTTAACTATTAAAATAATGAAATAAAAAGAGGCTGTTTTCATGACAAAACAGCCTCTTTTTATTTTAAACCCTTTTATAACTTACCAAATATAGGGAATTACCGCTTTTCTGTTTTTAGGGTATTCCTTAAAATGTGATAAATACCATTTGTGGTGTTTCAGGGCTCTTGGAAATAAGTTTGCTGCAGTCCAAAGTAAAAATGTTGTTGCAGGGAAGTTCCATGCCATTAATGCAAACCCGGACCATTGTATAAATTCACTAAATAAATTTGGGCAAGAAATGTACTCAAATAAAAAACCTTTTGGGATTTTGTACCCCGTTTCGCCTGGTTTTCTAAGATTTATTAAAATTGAATCGCTTATTTGATTGAACATAAATCCAAGTGCAAAAAGTGTTCCTCCTAAAATAAAATTCCAAGTTGTGAAATTTGCGGCAGTGTATGTTTCAAAATTTGCTAAAAAATATCCATTAAGTCCAGCGTTAAAAAAATTAAAAAACACTGCTGAAAAAACGATTGCTAAGGGCATTTTTTTGCCTTTTGTTCTTATTCTAAAAGGAAATATAAAAGTGCGGTTTACATAATGAAACAACCAAAGCAGACTTAAAAATGCCGCATAAATACTTTGGTTAGCTGTTAAATAAAAATATAAAATAATTAAAAATGATGGTAGTTCCATTAAAATCCATCCAGTTCTATTTGCAATTTGTGCACCCCAACCAGCAGTCACATGTCTGCCATAAGGTGCGGTTACAAACTGTAATAAAAAAAATGTGGCTACAGCGACCGCTGACCAAATAATACAAATTAAATTAAAGGTTTCTAAAGTCATTTATTGTTGTTTTTGTTGAAACCAATTTAATAAATCTTCAATAGATTCATCAATTGGTCTGCATTTATGATCTAACTCTTTTTTTGCTTTCGAAATATCCATATGTTTTGGTGCAAGTTTTAAAGTAACCAAACTTTCTTTTGTAATGGGCCATTTTAAATGAAATAACCTCTGATAAATATTAATTAAAGGCATTAAAAACAGCAATAAATCCAATGGTAACTCTATAGGGATTTTTGTAGAATTTGAAGCATTTGCAATTTCTTTAACTGTCATATATTGTCCGCCAATCAAATAAACTTCACCTTTTTTACCTTTTACAAAGCTATTGATGATGGTCTGAGATAAATCACGAACATCTACCAAATCATAACCTCC
>Ga0102815_10000866_pt1 | contig 19516 bp, 17 predicted proteins | sample ColrivemetaGS759_FD_79113 | JGI IMG/M metagenome (GOLD analysis project Ga0102815, IMG submission 79113) | Estuarine microbial communities from the Columbia River estuary - Ebb tide ETM metaG S.759 | ecosystem: Environmental > Aquatic > Marine > Intertidal zone > Estuary | place: USA: Columbia...
AAGGCGAGGTCGCCTCCTCCCTGCCTCCGAGCCTGGACCGCACCGGCGTCGAGGTCGAGCGGCTCGCCCTCGCAGAGGTCGTCGACGGCGAGGCGAGCGAGGCCGCTGAAGGCCTCGGGGTGCTCGCCGCCCAGGGCGGCGACGTGGTCCAGCAGGGGGGCGGTGGAGAGGACGATGGACGGGGCACAGTCGGCGGCCACCGCCGCGAGGCGCTCGAGGCCGCGCGCCCCGAGCGCGGGGGAGGGCGGGAAGACCGGCGCGGCGATCACGCCGGCGCGCAGGCAGCCGAAGAAGGCAGCGAGGAAGTCCAGGCCAGGCGCGAAGAGAAGCAGCGCGCGGTCACCGGGACGGACTTTGCTCGCCAGAGCAGCCGCGACGATGTTGCTCCGGGCCTGGAGCTCGGCGTAGGTCCAGCTGGCCCCCAGGTCGCCGGTCTGTCCGAGGAACCCATAGGCGAGGGCGTCGCCGCCCTCCCGCGCGCGGGCCTCCAGGAGGTCGACCAGGTCGTCGTGTCTTGAGTGCTTCATGGTGGTCACTGGCGGCGGGCGGCCTTCCTCCGCTGGTGGACGGCGTTGAGGGCGTCGAAGACCGACGCGCGCTGTTCGTCCAGCGCCTCGACCGTCCACCCGCTGGTGTCGATCGTGGGCAGGACCTGGACGGTCACGGTGCCGGGGCGCACGTCGAGCCCGATGCCCGGGTCCACCGCGGGAGGGACCTCGATGTAGAAGGGGACGATGGGTGTCTGGAGGTCGGTCGCCATGTGGAAGGCGCCCTTGTTGAAGGCCCCGAGCTCGCCGGTGGTGACCCGCTGTCCTTCGGGGGACAGGTAGACGGACTCCCCCGTGCGCTTCAGGGTGGCCGCAGCCCGGGCGAAGATCCTCTTGCGCGCCTCGGGGTACTCCTGGGGCACGGTCCAGAAGATCCCCGTCACGTAGCCGATCAGGCCCAGCGGCAGGATCTTCCGCAGGAACCCGGACAGGAAGAACCGCGCACCGGGGAGCCCGAGCGCGATCAGCACGAACATGTCCACCGAGGACGTGTGGTTGGAGACGTAGACGGTCTGCGTCCGCGGAAACGGGAGGGCCCCGACGACCTCGAGACGGACGCCCCAGAGAGCGAGCACGGCGCGCCCGATCCAGGTGCTCAGGGCGAGGTACATGCGCCGGAACTGGAAGAGCGTCAGGAGGGCGACGAGGAGCAGCAGGACGCTCCCCACGGACAGCGCCGTGAACACCACCGCGGAGATGCACCAGAGCCGCAGGGTGGCGCGGAGCGAGCGCTCCTCGTCGCTGCGGGCCGAGGGTCCGACGCCGAGGAAGGTGCTCACGCGGGCCTCCGGCAGACCACGGTCTGCATGGCGAGGTTGTTCTTGCGGGCGAACATGAGCCAGGGGCTGAGGAGCGCCTGGCCGAGCAGGTATCGGCCCAGCTCCTGGCGGGGGACGAAGCCGCGGCCCTTGAGCTGGCCGAAGCGCCACCCCGCATAGATGTAGAACCACGGCGGGAAGGCGCCGTAGGAGAGGTGCGTCTCGACCTCGAACCCCGCGCGCTCGACGGCGCGGAGCAGCTGCTCTCGCGAGAAGAGGACGGTGTGCTGGGGCGCCTGAAGGCCGGGCCAGCGGTCGCCGTACCAGCGCGCGGTGCGGCTGTCGAGGCGCGGCACCTCGATGACCATCTGGCCGCCGGGCCGCAGGACCTCACGGCAGCGCTCGAGGGTCGCGGGCGGATCGTAGTCGTGCTCCAGGTAGTGCCACATGGTCACCAGGTCCACGGACCCCGCCTCGATGGGGGCCTCGCTGAAGAGCCCCTGGATGAAGCGGTTGTGCTCGAAGGCGGGAGCGTCGGAGAGGTCCGTGAAGTCGACGCCGACCCCGGAGCACCCGTGCCGCTTGCCGAGCTCCTCGAGGAAGGTCCCCGCCGCGCACCCGATGTCGAGCACGCGTGAGGTGGAGTGGAGGCGGACGAAGCGGTCCACGAGCTTGCGCTTGTCCCGGTCGTGCTTGCCCATGACCCACCGGTAGAAGGGGGTGAGCACCCCGAAGTCCGAGCTCTTGCGGTGGGCGATATACGTGTCGTCGTACCACTCGGCGATCCCGTCCGCCGGGATGCGCGGGTCCTGGTAGGCGAGCCCGCAGTCGTCGCAGGTGTGGAAGGTGAAGCGGCCCGGCCTCCCCCCGAGGTCGTCCCTCGCCTCGGTGAGGAACGTCTTGCTGGAGCTCCCGCAGGCGTAGCAGTCGACCGCTTCGAGGTCGTGACTCCCCATCAGGGGCGGGGCCTCGAGGGCGCGGGAGGGGCTCGTGGCGGTGGCCGCCTCGGGCGCCTTCTGGTCAGGGTTGGTGAGGGTCATCGGAGGTCCGGGTCGGTGGCGCGCTCGTGGAGGACGAGCGCGCCGTAGAGGAGCGTCATGGCGGCGACGCGTGGGAGGGTTTGCGCGCCCTCGGTGCCGAGGAGCACCGCGAGGGCCGGGTACTTGGCGAGGAGCGCGAGGGCGTGGACCCAGGGGCGCTGGCGGGGGATCACGTACCAGCTGCCGAGGGCGATCAGGAGCGCAACGAGGCCCGCGGCCCGGGCGGGCGCGATCCAGTGGAGGGTGACCAGCGCGGACGCGAGCCCCGCGCAGAGCACGGCCACGTGGGGGCCCGTGGAGGCGGCGCGCGCGAGGCTGCGCTCGGGGTGGCGGAGGCGATCGGACGCGCGGTCCACGAGGTCGTCGAGCAGCCGCAGGCAGACCACGAGGAGGTAGGCGAGGCCGAGCCGGAGCGCGGCGTCCGCCGCGCCAGGCCATTGGCCCCCCGCCGCACCCGCGGCGACGACCGCCGTCGCGAGGAGCGGGAAGCGCCACGCCCCGGCTCCCGCGAGCACGCGCTCGGTGAACCAGACGACGGGCCCCGAGGCCGAGCGGCTCGGGCTACTCGTCGACGATACGGACATGGCCGCGGCCTCCGTCCACTCGGATCTTCTGGCCGGTCTCGAGGGCCCCGGTGACCCCGGGGACTCCGACCACCGTGGGCAGGCCGTACTCGCGGGCGAGGATCGCGCCGTGGGAGAGCAGGCCGCCGCGCTCCACGACGAGCCCGGAGATCAGGGGGAACAGGGGCGCCCACCCCGGGTCGGTCTGCCGCGTCACGAGGATGTCACCCGGCGCGACCTCCCCGGCGTCCGCGAGGTCGGTGAGGACCACCGCGCGCCCCGTGATGACCCCGGCGCACGCGCCCGCTCCGTCCAGCCGAGAGGTGTCCCCGGTCTCCTCCTCGTTGCCGATCCACACCTCGCCCTCGGGGAGCGAGAACGCGCTCGGCGGACGGACGGCGGCCTGCCGGGTGTGCTCCGCGCGGCGCACGGCGGCGACGCGAGCCGCGCTCGCTGGCTGGAGGGCGGACCCCGAGGCGAGCTCGCAGAGCTCCTCGAGGGAGAAGTAGACCGCGTCGTCCGCGTGCTCCATGAGGCCCTCCCGGACCATGGCGGCGCCCAGCGCGAGGGCGACGTCCCGCAGTCGGCGGTAGAGGAGCGCCTGCTTCCCGCGGGCTCGCTCGCGCATGGTGACCGACCGGGCACACGCCCGGGCGATGGGGCCGAGCACGAGGCCCCGCCACCCGCCGAGCTCCTCGGTCAGTCGCTTGATGGCTCGCAGGCGCTCCTCGGCGCGTTTGGCGGCCACCTTGTTGGGGGCCGGGCCCTCGGCGTCGAGGTAGGCCCGGAGCAGGGAGAGCACCCGGGAGGGCTCCTCCTGGTAGCTCGGCACCGTGAACACGAGCTCTCCGGAGCAGCGGTGGCCGTGGTCCTCGAGCCACGCCTCGAAGGCCGCGCGGAAGGTCGCGTGCCTGGGCCGCTCCCGGATGGCCGCCAGGGCGACCGCGTCGTCGCCGCTGCGCAGGAGGGTCTCGAGCTCGTCGTCGGGCGCAGCGCGCACGAGGCGAGCCAGCTCCCACAGCCCGGCCGCAGGGGCGGCGCTCACCACGTCGAGGCCCTGCAGGACCTCGCCGGCGGCAGCGCGCGGATCTCCGCTCACTGGGGAGAGCACCTTGAGGAGCAGGCCGTGGGTGATCATGGCGCTCGCGTCCGCCAGCCCGGCGTCGGTCCACTGGTGGCGTCGAATGCGCGTGAAGCCCTCCACGCGCGCGCCAAGGTCCACGCGGTCGAGCTCGGCGAGGACCTCTCTTGAGGTGGACCTTGCGTAGGCGTCCACCCGCGCCTCGAAGCGCTCGACCCCGCGCTCGAGGCGGAGCCAGGCCCGCGTCATGCGAACCGCCGTGCCGCAGAGGCGCAGGGCGCTGCGCAGCCGCCCTTCCGGGGCCACTCGCTCCGCCTCGGGGAAGCCCTCCGCGCCCGTGAACGCGTTGAAGGAGGAGGTCAGGAAGGCGCCGCCCGGCGCCGCACGCATGACCGCATGGAGGTTGGTGAGCTGGTAGTAGAGGCGCCCCTCGTGGGCGCCGACCAGGCGCTCAAGGCGAGGTTCGAGGGCGGCGAGGGCGCGCTCGGAGACGCCGATGATCCGGGCGAGGCCGCGGAAGTAGTGGGTGTAGCCCGTGGCGGCGACCGAGTACTGGAGGGGCGTGATCGGCGTGGGGAAGTTCTCGTCCACGTTGGCGTTGGTCCACGCCACCTTCGGTCGCGTGCAGGCGACGGCCGTGATGGGGCGCGACTGGACCACGTGCAGCTCACCGTCCTCGTCGAGGACCCACTCCACGTCCTGCTCGGAGCCCCCGGTGCGCCGCGCCTGGGCCGCGAGGCGTGCGAGCTTGTCCCTGGCGTCGAGCAGGGGGCCCGGGTCGACGTCCCCCTCGAGTCGCTGCAGCTCCGTGATCACACCAGCGCCGTCGAGGGACAGTCGACCGGGGGTGATGCGTCCGGAGACCAGGTCCTCGCCGGGCCCGCGGACGTACTCCACCAGCGTGCGCTCGGCCGCGGGCTCGGAGGGGTCGCAGGTGAACAGGACGCCGGCGAAGTGGGCGTGGATCTGACGCTGGACGAGGACGGCCAGCCCGCCGAGGGGGCGGCCCCTGCGCTCCTCGTAGGCCCGGACGCGCTCCGCGGCGCGGGCCGCCCAGCACTGGCGGAGCGCGAGCTCGAGGTGGTGCGCCCCCTCCACGTCGGCGATGGACTCGAGCATGCCAGCGAAGGACGCGTCGGCGGAGTCCTCGCCGAGGCCAGAGCTCCGCACGATCAGCGTGCCTTCGAGGTGCCGGCAGGCGTCGAGCAGCGCGCCCTGGAGGGACTCGGGGAGCGCGGTGCCGCGGATCCCCGCGGCGTCTTGCTCGTCGAGGCCCGTGGCGGTCAGGAACTCGCGGCGGAAGCGGTCGGTGATCACCACGCCTGCGGGGACGGGGAGGCCTTCGGCCGCCAGTGCGGCCTGGCTAGCCGCCTTGGCGCCGAAGGTCGCGGCGTCGCGGGCGGCTTCGAGCCGGACGAAGGGCGCCGCCTCGGTGGTGGGGTGGAGGACCATCAGGCAGGACGCGCCTTGAAGCCCCGGCGCCAGAGGAGGACGTTGAAGAGCCAGTGCACCACCGGCCCCGCGAGCAGGACCACGAGCCAGGTCCCGGCGGGGAGGCCGAAGGTGAGGTGGACCGCGAGGAGCAGGCCGAGGATGGAGTCAAGGCGGTCCGCGATGAAGCAGGCGGTGGCGGCGAGCCGGCCGCGGGGGGCGCCGCCGGGGGCCACGTCGAGCTGCCGCTTCACGAACGAGTTCGGAAGCTCGCCCAGCATGAACCCGAGGCCGCCCACGAGTCCGAGCAGGGCGTAGCCTCCGGGCCCCAGGTCCCAGAGGTGATCGGCGGCGCGGGGGGCGAGGGAGAGCGCCGCGCCGAGGCCGAGGCAGGTGAGCCCCGAGGCGGGCACCATGACCACGAGCCCGCGGAGGGTCTTGTTGGCGCCGAACAGGCGGCGTCCCCGTAGGTGGAGGCCCGCGTCGAGGGGGACCCGCAGGGACTCCAGGGCGGAGCCGGGGAGCCACCGGGTCTGGAGCCAGCCGGAGAGGGAGAAGGCCGCGAGCAGGAACATCCCGCGGGCCAGGGCGTCGGGGTCGATCACAGCTGGAACTCCGTGGTGTTCGAGTTCTCGAAGAGGAAGCGCTCGCCGGAGAGGCGCTTGGCGCCGCGGAGGAACCGCCACGCGCTGACCCGACGCGGCGGGGTCCACGGCACCTGGTGGAGGCGATACCCGGGGACCTGCGGGTAGGCGTGGTGCCGCTCGTGCTCGCCCGTGCCGCAGAGGAGCCCCAGGCCGATCCACCTGGGGAAGTCCACGGAGCGGGTGTAATCGGTCTGCTCGGTCCCGAGCCGCGGGCGGACGGTCTCCTCGCCCGCCGTGGGCATGGGGATGTGGGTGTGCTGGCTGAGGATCAGCGGATCCTGGAAGGCGAGGCCGAGGACGACCCCGGGGCCTACGAGCCAGAGCAGGTGCACGGGGCCCACCGCAGCCGCGAGGGCACCGTAGGCGAGGACCTGGACCAGCGCGGCGCGCCGTGCCGCGGACCCCCTCCCCCTGTGGAATTGCTCGAGGCGGCGGACGTTCCAGAAGTTGTTCCACCGGTAGGCGATGGAGAAGAGCGGGAGCCAGGTGCGCCAGGCGAGGTTCGCGAGCTGGCGCTCGAGCCTCCCGCGGGTCCGCGGCGCGAGGGACTCGGTGGTGGAGTCCCGGTCCTGCCACCCCGTCCATCGGTGGTGCCCGGCGTGAACCAGGCGCCAGGTGGAGAAGGGGATGAGCGCCAGGAGGCCAGCGAGGTGGCCTGCGGCGCGGTTCAGCGCGCGAGCGCGAAAGAGGCTGCCGTGCCCCGCCTCGTGGAGCAGGCAGAACCACTGCAAGGTGCCGAACCCGATCAGCACCTGCCCGATGGCCCACAGGAGGAGCGAGGTCTGTGTGGCGAGGGCGACGCCCCCGCCGACGAGCGTGAGGCCGCTCAACACGAAGGCCGCGCCGGCCGCGTTCGAGGGAGTCAGTCCGTCGACGGTCTTCGGGTCAGGGATGAGTGCAGGCGAGGAGGCAGGATCCTTGATCGGCATCACGACCACACCATGCGCTCTGGGCGACGTGGAACCGAGGCCGTTCCCGTCGATCGCTCCATCAAGCGAGGCTTATCGATGAGGCCTCGAACAGGGTCCGGTCGGCTCGGCGATCGTCGCCCTCGCCACGGGATCAGCGAGCATGTGCTCCAGACCCGATCGTGTCCTCGCCGGGTTTCTGGGATGTGTCGAGACGGCGGCTCGCTCGTCGGTTCAGTCTCCTCGGAAGCACCAGACGCTGTTCTCGGTGCGCACGAACAGCGACCCGTTCACCACCGCGGGAGTCGCGAAGAGGCCGTCCTCGAAGTCCACGTAGTGGACGATCTCGAGCCCCTCGGACTCGGCGTCCAGGACGTAGAGCGTGCCCTCGGCGGATCCGACGAGGACGTGCCCGGCCAGGCCCATGGGGGACATGTAGTACTCGCTGCGGTCGGGCAGCCGCTCACGATCCAGGACGCGCTTGCCGCTCGCCGCGTCGATGGCGCTCACGATGCCACCGGCCTTCATGAGCCAGATCCTGTCGCGGTAGAGCAGCGGAGAGGCGACGTAGGGGAGGCCGCGTTTCCAGGTCCACTCCACGTGACTCTCGGTGATGTCGCCCTCGCCGCCGCGCCGAATGGCCATGAGGACATTGGCGCCGGGGCTCGCCGGACCGCCGGGGGGCGTGATGAGCTCCGGCCGCTCCCACACGCCGTTCTTGTTCTGGTCGAGGAACCCGAAGGCGTCCTTGGCTCGACACTCAGGGAGCTCGTCCAGCTCGACCGTCCCGTTGTCGTTGGCGTCGAGCCGATCGAAGAGCAGGTTCGGATCAGCCACCTCCTCGTCCGAGAGCTCCAGTGAGCGACCGAAGCCCGCGTCCCAGAAGGACCGGCCCGTGGCGTTGGGGGTGCTCCAGGCGCCGAAGAAGAGGGTGTCCGCGTTGGCGGTGGGGGTCGTGCAGCTGAAGACGGTGACGCCGCTCACGTTCCACAGGGGTGCGCCCGTCTTCGGGTCGAAGGAGCACACCTGGCTCGTCCCGCCGATGATCAGCTCCTCGCGGTCCGCGTTGCTCCAGAGGAAGGGCGTCCCGTGGCTCTCGATGAAGCCGAAGCGGTCGATCTTCCATGCGACCTCGCCGGTCGCGGCGTCGAACGCGAAGACCGCGGCCTCGGGCGCGCCGTCACGGGAGAGGATCACGTTGCCGCCGGCGACGATGGGGGAGGTCCCGACACCGAAGCCGTAGCCGGGGTGGGGCATGCGCTCCTCCCAGAGGACCTGGCCCTCGAGGTCGAGGGCGACGAGGCCGTAGGAATCCACGTAGGCGAAGACGCGCTCGCCGTCGGCGCACGGCGTCGAGACGGCGGGGACCGCATCGGCGTGGGAGTACTGGGGCGGCGCCTCGGCCTGGAAGCTTCGGCGCCAGAGCTCATGGCCCGTCGTCTGGTCAAGGGCGACGACCACCCCGCGGTCCTGGAGTTGGCCGGTCAGGAAGACCTTGCCGCCGTGAACGCAGGGGGACGAGTGTCCGGCGGGCAGGGCGGCGCGCCATTGAAGGTGTCGCTCGGGACCGAAGTCGAGGGGGATCGAGCGGTCCTCTGAGACCGGGAGCCCGCCCGGTCCGCGGAACTGTGGCCACGAGGATGTCGCATCCTGTTGGGTCGCGAAGGCGGGGCCCAAGAGGGCGAGGAGGAGGGGGACTTGCCCAGTCAGGAGGCGCATGGTCGGGGCGGGGTCAGGCACGAAGGGGGAAGGGGGAAGGGGCAGCGATTCGCAGGGGGTCCATGATGGTCCGGGCAGGCCTGGATCCACGCCGTCAGGCGCCGATCTTTGGGGCGAGGCGCCAACATGCGAGCGCGGGCTCAAGGAATCGGCCGTCTGCGTCGATCGACGTTTTACGGACACGAATCGCCCTCATGAACCCCTCCGAGCCCGCCCTTCCCATGACCTTCAACAAGCAAAAGTCCCTGCGTTACGCCTTTGCCAACGAGCGCATGAAGCGCGCGATGGAGCAAGGCTTCTATCTCGAAGCCATCACGATCTGCGAGTCGCTGATCTCCGACCGCCTGCTCTCCAGTCTTGATCGCCGCCACGGCGTGGAACGTAACGCGCGGGCGGGGCTCCACCGCTTGATCAACGCCCACCTCGACGAGACGCTCTTGGACCGCTCGTCTCAGGCCCACGGCGAGAAGCTGACGGACATCTTCTCTGCTCTCCGCATCTGGAAGGACAAGCGCAACGAGCTGCTCCACGGCATTGCCAAGTGCCTTCCGGGTGACGAGGTGCACTCCGGTCCCGTCCTCATGGAGCGCTCGAAGAGCGCTGCCGAGGAGGGCCTCCGCCTGTTCAGGCACCTGGACAACTGGCATGGACGCCACGCCCGCAGAGCCGTGAGCGCGGCGTCGCCCGCGCCGAACGGCGCGAAGCGAGCCGCCTAGACGCAGGCGCCCTGGGGCTGGCGTGCCGGGTCAGCTCGCCAGCGCTTCAAAGGCCTCGAGCGCCGCGTCGGCGGCAGCTCGAGCGCGGGGCAGCTCATCGCGCCCCTCGTCGCCGTGGTCGTCGGCCGTCATGCTCCAGCTACGGTTGAGGAGCCGCTCGCAGGTGGCGAAGTGGCTCCATACCGACGCGTAGGCGTCGAAGCCGACCTTCGCCGCGAACTCGTCGCTCTGGCTCCCGAGCTCGAAGAGGAGCCCGCTCCTCAGGTCGTCAATTTGGCTGATAAGCTCCGCGTCGGTAGGGCGGCTCTCGTCGAGGCGCACGACGGCCTGGCGGACAGCTTGGAGGTGCTCATGAATCGAGGCCAGGCCGTCCTGGTCACCGGCGCCGCTTGACTTGCGGCTCATCTTGGAGAGGAAGCCGCCAGCGACGAGCGCCGCGAGGCCAGCCCCGAGCAGCGTCCATGCCAGCGGTTCGGTGGTGCCGAGGTCTTCGGCGCTAGCACCGTCAGCCATCATGGCCTCGCCGTTGGCCGAGTCGGCCGGTGAGTGAAACCCGGTGGCGCCGATGGTGGCGACGATGAACCCGACCAGGACGAGCGCTTGAGAGATCTTGTGCTGCATGGTGGCCTCCGGATCAGAGGGTGCCGGCGACCTTGACGACCGCGTTGGTGATGTTGACTAGGGCGTCGCCCACGATGAGGCCCGCGGCCAGCGGGACGCCCTTGTCCTCGACGAAGCGCGGTCCCTTGCTCTTCGTGACGAAGATGCTGATCAACCCGCCGAGCCCGAAGACGATCATGTACTTGAAGGGCAGGTACAGGGACAGGCCGATCATGACGCCCATGCCTGGTGAGACCAGGATGGAGACCACCAGGCCGAGCAATGCCCCGGTGAGGTACTTGCCCACGGGAACGTCGCCTGCCTGGACGATGTCAATTGCGGCCTGGAGCGCCCCCGCCTGGGGAGCGCCGAGGAGCGGAATCCCCTCGGCGAGCTGCTCGGCCGATCCGCCGCTCGCGGCATATTGCATCTCGGTCCCGGCGGCGACCGCACGGTCCCACATGATCTGCGCTTGATCGGGGCCGAAGGCGTAGGCGTTCCAGAGCACGAAGACCACCGCGAGGGAGACGCCCGGTCCGATCCAGCACGTGGCAATCTGCGCGATCTGCTGCTTCAGCGGGCGTCCGCCCACGAGGTAGCCCGTCTTGAGGTCCGCCATCATGTCGGCGCACATGGACGTCGCCACGCAGACCGCGGCGCCCAGCGTGACCGCCGGGATGATGGAGCTGACCTCGCTCGGGCCGAGGATGCCCATGAGGATCGCGATGGCGATGAGCGAGAGGCCTGAGAGGGGGGACCAGTCCGTACGCCCCGTGGTCTGCGCCACCACGAGGCTGGCGAGCCAGAGCCAGGTGATCCCCGCGACGGTCACCATCGCCGCTTCGGTCATGCTGACCGCGTCGCCGCCGGAGAGCTTCGCAGCGGCAAAGAACAGCACGGCGCCGATCAGCGTACCGGTGCCGACGATGTTCATGGACACCTCCTCCCGTCGTCCGCCGGCCTCATCGCCGCCGCCGCGGAGGCTGGCGAGAGCGGCCTTGAGGGCGGGGAGCGCGATGACGATGCCCGCCACGGCGCCACCGAGGATCATGCCGATCCCGACCTTGTTCGCGGTGAAGTTACGGAAGCCGTTGGCGAGCGCGTCAGCCGCGTCGTAGTCACTGCCAAAGACCTCGAACCCCGCGAAGCGCGGTTCCACCCAGCCGAGCCAGACACAGGCCGGAATGAGGACCCAGAAGTTGAGGAGGGTGCCGTAGAGGATCGCGAGTCCGGGGCGGCCTGCGATGAAGCCGGCGCCCAGCGACAGCAAGCTCGCGGCGAAGACCAGCCGGATCCCTGCGGGTAGGCCGAGGAGCTCGCCCACGTGGAAGGAGTCGCTGATGACCGCGCCTGAACCGTTCCAATCCAGCGTCAGGCCGGTGAAGACCGCGGCGACCACGATGCCGATGGTGAGGAGCCGCGCCTTCTCGATACCGGCGCCGGGAGAGCGGAGGATGGTCCCCACGGCGATGGCGGAGGGGAAGCGTAGGCGCTCGAGGTCGATGATCTGTCGGCGCAACGGGATGATCATCACCACGCCGAGGAGCGAGCCTGCGACGCCGGCCATGACGACCGCCGTCCAGTCGACGCCGTCACTCAGGCGCGCACCGTTCCGCTCCAGCAGGAACAGCACAGGGATCGTGAAGATGATGCCCGAGTTCACCGTGTTCACCGAGGAGGCGATCGTCTGGAAGACGTTGACCTCGAGGATCGAACCCTGGCGCAGGATGCCGCGCAGGATGCCGAAGCCGATGATGGCGCCGACGGTGGATCCGACGATGGTGAAGCCGATCTGCAGGCCGGCGAACACGATGCCCATGTTGAGCACGAGTCCGACGAGCACGCCGCCGATCAGCGCCTGGGGGGTTGGCTCTCGATGGGTACCTCGAGGTGTCACGCGCTGCGCCGTGGTAGGGGGGAAGGGGGGGGTGCGACAGTCTGCACGATCGTGGGCTTCGGCGCACGGGCGTCGCCCGCCGACTCTCGACGGGGTCTCGAGGATCACCGTCGAGCTTCCATGGGCGGGTACTCCGGGATCCTCTTACGAAGCCGTCGAGTCCATCGACGGTGGCCGCCAGGCGTTGCGAGGTGTCCCTCCAGCGTCCGTCTCCGGTCTGGCGCTCTGCAGGGGGGGGGAGTACACAGAGGCCCATGATCCGCCTCCAAGCAGCAGCCTTCGTCCTGGGACTCGCCCTCTCATCCTCTTGCGCGAGCACCCGCGAGGCTCCGGCCCCGGACGAGGTGTTCGTGGCGGGGTCCATGCAGACCCTCGCCACGGGGCTGGGCTTCACCGAGGGGCCGGTCTGGGTTGCCGAGGAAGGGCGGCTGATCTTCAGCGACATCCCGGCGGCGAAGCTCATGTGCTGGACTGAGGAGGGGGGCGTGACGGTGTTCCGTGGGTCGCCCAATCCCAACGGCAACCTGCTCGACAACGAGGGGCGACTGCTCACCTGCCGGCACAGCGCCCGTGACGTGGTGCGCACCGAGCCCGACGGGTCCATCACGGTGCTCGCCTCGGGCTGGAACTCGAAGCGGTTCAACTCCCCGAATGACCTCGCCGTCGATGACTCGGGAATGATCTGGTTCACTGACCCGCCCTGGGGTCTACCGGACCAGCGAGAGGGGCGCGAGATGGACGTGAACGGCGTCTATCGACTCGACCCTGGGACCGGCGAGGTCGCGCAGATGTCGGTCCTGCACGCCATGCCCAACGGGATCGCCCTGTCCCCCCTCGAGGACTCTCTCTACGTGACGGACACGGGCGGTCACCCCTCCCACCCGGACGAGGCTATGCGCGGGTCCGAGGGCAACGTGACCTGCTACGCCGTGGGGGCCGAAGGGACACTGGCGGTGAGGTGGCAGGCGCCGGTCATCAGCGACGGCGTCGCCGTGGACGAGTTTGGCCGGGTCTACACGACGACCGGCCGTGGGGTCGTGGTCCTGGACCCCGCGGACGGCGCGGTGATCCAGACGCTCGAGTTCCCCGAGCAGCCCGCGAACTGCTGCTTTGGCGGAGAGGATGGCCGGACGCTCTTCGTCACGGCGCGGACGGGCCTTTACAGCGTCCGCACCGGTGCCGCGGGGGCCCGCTGAGCCGGCGGCTGCGTCGAGGAGCGATAGCCATGTGGCCGGCGGTCTAGCCGCCAAGCAGCGACCCTGTGGGCGGCGGCTCAACCGCCGACCAAGGCGCGCATGAATCGTGCGACGCGCTCGCGAGTCCCAGCCTGGACGAGGACTCCCGGGCCGTTGTGCCCTCCGGCGCCCTCGATCCACTCCGCCGGAGCCTGGGCCGCCTCGGCGAGGGCTGCGCCCATCGCGATGGGGATCAGCTCGTCGTCGGGGGAGTGGGCAACGGCGAGCTGGACCGTGACGTCCCGGATCTTCGCGAGGTTGTCGTACTGGATGCCAGGGAACCAGCGCAGCGGGATCCAGGGGTAGAAGAGCTCGGCCATGTCCGGAATAGAGGTGAAGGTGCTCTCCAGGAACAGGCCGGCCACCGGCTGACGCAGGGCCAACTCGAGGGCGACCGCGCCGCCCAGGGAGCGGCCGTAGGCGACGACCTTCGAGGGATCAAACCCCGCCTCGGAGGTCACCCAGCGGTACGCGGCCTCGGCGTCGAGATAGGTGCCGGCCTCGTCGGGGGACCCGGTGCTCGCGCCGTAGCCCCGGTAGTCGTACAGCAGGACCGAGAAGCCCATGGCGACCAGCGCTCGCGCCGTCCCGACCCGACCCTCGATGCTCCCTGCGTTCCCGTGGCTGTAGACGACCGCGCCGACGGCCTCCGGCGCAGGCAGGAACCAGGCGCTGAGGGTCTCGTCGTCGCTGGTCTCCAGCGAGACCGTCTGGCACGGGTACCCGAGGTCCTCCGGTGTCCGCGACGGCGGCGGGCCGGGAAAGTAGACGAGCCGCGGCTGCAGCGCGAGGACCAGCACCAGGCAGGCGAGGTAGGTGGCCGCGAGCGCGCCCGTGATTCGCAGGAGCCGGCGCGGCACGTGTCAGCGCGCTCCCTTGCGCCCAAGGTTGTAGCCGAGACCCCGGAGCTTGCGCTCGAGCTCCTCGGAGAGCGGCGCCGTGTTGGCGGGCCGGCGGAGCTTCGAGAACTCCGAGGTGACCTCTACGACGTCCCGCGGGTCGGCGGCCTCGGGAGCAGAGGCGTTGTCGAACGCGCGGTGGGATGCGGTTCGATCGCCGTCCTCGAGGCGCGCCCGGAGGGTGACGACGCCGTTCGAGGCCATCCCCTGCTGCTCCTCAGGGATGAGGTACTCACTCCCCTCGATCCAGCCGCCGTTGCCGAGGTGGAGGAGGGAGGGCTCGTCGAGGCGCAGGTTGCGCTCCTCGGCGTCAGTCAGGTTCGCGGCAGCGAGACCCTGTGGTCTCCCAACTCCCGCAAGCCCGAGCAGGGTGGGGCCAAGGAGGCGGTTCTCGACGCGCTCGGGGATCCGGGCTCCCTGCGCGATCCCTGGACCGGTCAGGATCAGGGGGACATGCACGCTCTCCGGATAGAGCTGCCCGCCGTGCCCCATGAGACCGTGCTCGAGGAACTCCTCGCCGTGGTCGGAGGTCACCGCGAGGAGGGTGCGGTCCATGGGGCCGCGCTCCTCGAGGGTCTCGAGGAGGTCCGCGATCGCCAGGTCCGCGTCGCGTACCTCAGCGGCGTAGCAGCGTCGCCGCCAGTCCACGAAGCCCTCGATGGCCGCCTCGTCGTAGGGGGCGCCCTTGATCATCAGGTTGTAGGCCCGGGTCACGGCGCCGAGGTCCTCGTCGGAGGGCGGCGCCGAGAGGTCGAGCGCCGCCGCGGACTCCTCGGACGGTCGGTAGGGGGAGTGGGGCTCCACGAGGTGGACGTAGAGGAAGAAGGGCTCTCCCGGCTCACGCTCTGCGAGCCAGGCCGACGCGCGCTCGAGGGGGATGGAGGCGCTGTCCCAGCTGTCGTCCGTTCCTTCCCACAGGTCGAAGCCGCGGCCGAAGCCGAGCTCGGCGTCCATGATCGGGTTGGCGACGAAGGCCGCGGTGGCCCACCCCGCGGCCTGGAACGCGGCGGCGACGCTCGGGACATCGGGCGAGATGGAGGAGCCGTCCTTGCCGATGAGGCCGTGCTCAGGGGGGAGCTTGCCGGTGAGCAAGGACGCCGTGGAGGGCCAGGTCCACGAGGACGTGGCCAGGCAGCGCTCGAAGAGCATCCCCTCATCTGCGAGGCGGTCCATGGTCGGGGTGGCGGCGCCGCTCGCCCCGTAGGCGCCTAGGGCGTCGGCCCGCAGGGTGTCCACCACCACGAGGACCACGGCGTCCACCGGCGGGGGCGCCGGCGCGCTCGGTCCACAGCTCGGGAGGGCGAGGCCCGAGAGGGCCGCGAGGGTCACGAATGCAGGAGCGGCTGAGGCCCGTCCGTGGGACCTGAATCCGCGTTGTGATCGGGGGCTGTGCATGGCGCGGGCGACCCCGCTTACGGGGCGGCTCCGCCCTCATCGTACTCACGGATCTGGGGGAACCGGCTCTCCTAGGTCGTCAACCGGGTGGATGAGCTGCCGCCTCTCGTCTGTTGGGGCCGCCGCTTGATTGGCTGGATCCGGCGGCGAAGAATGGGGCGCCGATGTCCAAGCGGATGAACAACACGATCGCGTGGACCGGAGCAGCGGCCCTGCTCGCCCTGCACCTCGACTTCTGGCGCGACCGTGGCACGGCGCTCCTGATGGGCTGGCTACCCCAGGAACTCGCATGGCGCGCGGGGTGGATGCTGCTGTCCACGCTGTACCTCGTCTGGTTCTGCCGCTCTGTGTGGGTCGAGGAGGACTGATCCGTGGACCCGCTCACATCGTTCTTCATCGCCCTCGTGGCCTATGTGGTGCTCGTCCTGGGCGTCGGCCTGATGGCGACTCGCCGCGCGGGGTCTTCCTCGGAGGAGTACTTCCTGGCCGGTCGCGGGCTTGGGACGTTGGTCCTCTTCATGGCGCTGTTCGGTACCAACTGCACGGCCTTCGTGCTCGTTGGTATCCCGGGGCAGGCCTACCACGATGGGCTCGGCGTCTTCAGCATCAACGCGCCCATCATCGCCCTGGGGATCCCGCTGACCTTCTGGGCGATTGGGTCTCCGGCGCGACGTCTCGCGCGCGAGCTCGGCGCGATGACGCCCGCCGAACTCTATTCACGCCGCTTCGGATCACGGGCGGTGGGCGTCGTGATGTTCGCGTTCTTCACGATCTACACGCTGCCCTACATGGTCACGGCGATCCGCGGCGCCGCGGTGACGCTCACCGTGGTGACCGAGGGGCAGATCCCCGAATGGATCGGCGGCGCAGCGGTGCTCGTCATCGCGCTCGTCTACACCTCTCTCGGGGGGATGCGCGCGACGGCCTGGACGAACGTGCTCCAGGGCGCGATCTTCCTGGGCTTCATGGTCGCGGCCTTCTTCGTGTTCGCGAACGGCGTCGGCGGCGACGATGGAATCGCGGGCGCCATGCGGGCCGTCCGTGATCACGACCCCGAGCTCCTCGGGGTGCAGGAGACGGGGCTCTATACGCCGGCTGCGTGGACGTCCTGGAGCCTCGCGATATCCCTCACGGTGGTCGCCTTCCCACACATGCTGGTGCGGCTCATGGCGGCGGACTCCGACCGCACCCTGAAGAACATCTGCCGTCTGTATCCGGTGGCGCTGATCGCACTGTGGGCGCCAGCTGTCATGGTGGGGGTCTTCGGCGCGGTCGCCTTCCCGGGCCTCGAGGGCAAGGAGTCCGACCGTATCTTCTCGATGATGGTCACCGAGTACCTGCCCCCCGCGCTCTCGGCCCTGGGCTTCCTTGCGGTGCTGGCGGCGGTGATGTCCACCCTCGACGCGCAGATCCTCACCCTGGGTTCGATGCTCTCGCGGGATATCCTGCGGCCCTCTGAGGATCCCAAGGGGGACGTGCGCCGAGGGAGGGCCTTCGGCGTCGTCATCGCCGTGGCGGTGTTCGTGCTCTGGCGTGTTGGGGGCCAGTCGATCTTCTCCCTCGCCTCCGTGTCCTTCTCGGGCTACGTCACCCTGACGCCGGTGCTCTTCCTGGGGCTCCGCTGGCGGCGTTTCAACGCGGCGGGGGCGCTGACGTCGATCCTGGGCGCGAACGCCGTCTACTTCCTCGCGCTGGAGTCCGCGGGCGGACTCGGCGGCGCCATGTCGCCGGCGTGGTTCGGGTTCCTCCCGGTGATGTGGGGCTTCCTCGCCGGGTGTGCCGGCGCGGTCCTGGGGACGTACCTGTCCGGTGACCGCGGCGAGGCGGGCGCGGCTGCGAGCGGGACCTGATCAGGCAGGAGCCTCGGGCCTGCGATAGCGCACGACGAAGCGCCGGAGCGCTGGAGTCTCGTCGTCGAGGTAGTCCTCGAAGGAGCGCTCGACGAGACCGAGCTCTGTGAGGGGAGTGAGCTCGGCGCGGAGCAGCGGCCACGGGAGCTCCCCGGGGTCGTCCTCTTCGTCACGTCCCCGAGCGATGATCCAAAGCTCCCCTCCGGGGGCGACGAGGGCGGCGAGCGGCGCGAGCGCGGCCGCGCGCCTATCCGGGTGCAGGACCTGGATGGTGTAGATCTCGACCACGAGCTGAAAGCCCGTCGTGGGCCGGAGGCCGGGAGCGAAGAGGTCCCCGGTGAGCCACCGGATGGATCGATCCGGGAACCTCTCAGCGGCCGCAGCGACGGCGCTCGGCGAGACGTCGAAGGCGGTGACCCGCGCGCCCCGGTCCGCGAGCCAGCCAGCGTCGTCTCCGTAGCCCGCGCCTGTGACGAGGACGTCGACGTGGGGCGGCAGATCCCTCGACCAGTTCTCCCAGCGGGCGGTGAGGTTGGGGTTGGGGACCTGGTCCGCCCAGAAGATGAGCTCGGGTTCAGACGCCGCCTCGCGGTAGAGGTCTTCGCACCACCGGTCCGGAGCCCCGGCTGCTGCCGCCGCCTCGCGGAGGGCGCGGGCTCGTGCTCTCCGGTCTGGCGCTGGCGCGCCTCCCGCGGTGGGATCTTCTCGGCGAGGTGACTCGGGCATGGCTCTTCGACGGACCCCTCCAGGGTACAGGTCCCGCCAGGTCTCGCTCGTCAGGTGTGGGGTCAGCGGGCGAGGTCCCAGACGACGACCTCGGCTCGCGCCACGCCCTCCAGGCGTAGCTCATCCTCGTCCACCATGCCCGCGCCGTCCCCTGGGCCGAGGTCCTGGCCGTTCAAGCGGACCGCCCCCGAGGCCACGTGGACCCAGGCGCGCCGGCCCGCGATGGAGAGGCCCGCGGTCTCCTGGGCGTCGAACGCCCCGAGGAAGAGGCGGGCGTCCTGGCCAATCGTGATGGGCGCCGGGGAGCTGTCGCTCTTGGGGCCCGCCGCGAGGGCGAGCCGCCCCTGGCGTTCGGCGGGGGAGAAGTGACGCTGGTCATAGCGTGGTGTACCGCCGGGCCGCGCAGGCATGACCCACATCTGGAGCAGGTGGAGCGGCTCGTCCGTCGACGCGTTGAATTCGCTGTGAGTGACCCCGGAGCCGGCGGACATGTACTGCACCTCCCCCGGTCGGATCACGGACCCGTTGCCCATGCTGTCCTCATGGCGGAGTTCGCCCTCGAGCACCACGGTCACGATCTCCATGTCCTGGTGGGGGTGCCGAGGGAACCCTGCGCCCCCCTGGATCCGGTCCTGGTTCAGGACCCGCAGGCTGCCCCACTGCATGAACTCCGGGTCAAAGTAGCTCGCGAAGGAGAACGTGTGGCGCGCGTCGAGCCAGCCGTGGTCGGCGTGGCCGCGATCGGCGGATCGGCGGAGCGTGATCATGGCCCCACTTAGCCCCTCACTGGTCCTCTTCAAGCACGAGCTGGATGGCGCCCGACGTCTCGATGGCGATGGGCTCGAGTCCTTCCCACTCGGGGTCGCCCTGGACGTGCTGGCCGAAGATCCGAAGCGGAGCGGCAAATCCGCTCCCGGCGGTATCGAGCGGGGCCGCGGAGATCCGCGAGTCGGGGCTCAGGGTCGGGGGGAGGTGGATGATGAGTCGGCCCCGCACGTCCGACCTCAGGCGATGCCCGCCGTGGAACCCGTAGCTGTTGGTCCAGCCCCTGGAGCGGGTCCCTTCGGGCAGGGAGATCCTGCTGGGGGCCTCGGGCTTGAACTGGAGTCGGAAGGCCGTCCCCGGGGTCGGCGGGAGGAACTCCACCAGGTGGACCTCCAGGTCCTCGAAGGTCAGCGCGGTTCGCTGAGCATCCACCGAGACGGAGGTCTCGAAGATGGTGACGGGACGATCATGCCCACCCTTCAGCGGCATCGAGTGGAGGCCGAGGATCGGGTGGCTCGGCACCAAGGTCGCCTCGAAGGTGGCGTGCCCGTGGTGATCGAGGGCCTGGGTCTCCTCCATGGCGACGTTCGGGATGCGGATCCCTGACTGCTGCGCGGCGCCCGCCGGGTCTCTCCACGTGAGGGTGGCGGAGAGGTGCCCCCTCAGACCTACCAGGCGAGGGAACTCGACCCGCAGGGGCCGGCTCTGGACCAACTCGCACACGATCTCCTCGACGTG
>Ga0102815_10000872_pt1 | contig 19426 bp, 10 predicted proteins | sample ColrivemetaGS759_FD_79113 | JGI IMG/M metagenome (GOLD analysis project Ga0102815, IMG submission 79113) | Estuarine microbial communities from the Columbia River estuary - Ebb tide ETM metaG S.759 | ecosystem: Environmental > Aquatic > Marine > Intertidal zone > Estuary | place: USA: Columbia...
CTTTGCTTCTACCCTGTTATTACACAAAATAATAATTAAATTTAGAATTAATATTCTATATACATTAATTTTCATACTACAACTTTGCCATTATTTTTTGTAAATTTAATTATTTTACCGGACTGGTTTTTATTATTAAATGTTATGCATATAGTATTAAAATTGTTTTCGTAAAAAATATTATAAGTAATATCATGCGCCTTTAATGACTTAAATATCTTATTACTATCCAATAAAAAAACATTTAGTTTGTTAGACAAAACCGTATTAGATAACTCTAGAATACCTTGTTCTGTTAGTGGAAATCCATCATAGCAAATAGAAACCGCGCCATTTGTTAAAGCAATAATCACCTTTCTTGAAACACTGCTTTGGTCTTCTAAAATTGCTATAATATTATGTATCAAGCTGATAATTATTTGGTACAACACTTCTTGCGCGCAATGAATTTCTATTTTTTTTATATTATTAGTTATTTCAAAATAAATATTTGTATTGCTACAAACAAAGTATTCTTCAATATATTTTATAAATTCTCTTACATCTAATTCATCTGTTACTAAATCTGTAATAATAACTGGAAATAAATAACTCTTTATAATATCTTGCTGTTTATACATATTGTTTCCACACTGCTGACTCACGTACAGTGTTGTAATTTTTTTGATAAATTTTTCTTCTAATTTTTGTTTTATTTTATTATGTTTAATTAAGTTGGTATTTTCTTCTTCATACTGAGTAATAATATTTTCTAAATATGTTATCTTGGATTTAATTTTTGATTTAATTATAAAATACAGAAAAAGAACAAAAGAAATTATTATAAAAGTTATAAATACACTGTTGAGACAATTAATTAATATTTTTTTAAATGAAGATTGGTAATATTCAGACTCACGATCTATACCGAATGATAAAATTATATTTAGATTTTTATGAAAAATTTCTTCTGTAATATCAAAATTTGGGTTTTTTTGATAACCAGATGCGATGTTGTGTTGATTTAATAAAATTCTATAAGTTATAAAAGACGGTACAATTTGCGCTATATGCTCTCTAAAATCATGTATATCCAGCTTTAACTCTTGACTATTATTATATATTATAATCACATTTTCTTTTATTATCGTACAAGGCTTTAAATCATCGCATATACGGCAATCTTGATTATGCTGTTTTAATGATACCGTGTTAAAAAATGAAAAAGATTTTTGCGAGATATTAAGTTCCAAAGCATTGTTTATGTCACCTATTAATAATGATTTAATATTATTATTGTAACTTTGTAGTAAAATTTTATTATTACTGTTTTCAATTTTACATAAAAAATAATAAACAGTTGCATTAATACTAACAAAAAATAATATACTAATTACGTAAGGGGATAACTTATCAAGAATAATTAATATTTTTGATTCTTGTATTTTGGAAGATAAGCTATTACCAACTTTTATATAAACCTCTTGTTTTTGTGTAATATTTATTCAGCTTTAACTTGTAAATTCTTAAAAATATTTGATAAAGCGGTATCTATTTTAATTAATCCTTGTTTCAATAGTTGCTCTTGTTCTATAAGTAGTTTTTTATTTTCAAATTCACCAATAGTTACACTATTAGTAGCAATACTATCTCCATTTTGTTTCAAAACCACTGAATCGTAAGTTGATTCTAAAAATACCTTTGAATCACTAGACTTTAAGGTCATAATAAGCTCTCCTTTATCATTCATCTCCAATTCCTTTAACTTTAAAAAATATTCTTTCCCATTGATAGTCTCTAATTTCATAGAATCGTCATTATCGCTAGGTAGCACTTTCAGATATTTTTGTTGTTCGGGTATATGTGATAAACTAATGTTAAGGCAGTTACTACGCTCCTCGATTCCTGAAAAATCATAATCAAGTTGGTGACTCCCTTTATCGTTAAAATCAGAGGAAAAAGAGTTGTCTAATGCTATGCCATAACGCGAGCAATGGCTTTGTCGATAATATCTTTCCTCTAACCCCAGTTCTAATGAACTGTTGGCAGAGACAGAGCTATTAACATCTCTAATGCTAGGCGTATTTTCCTCTAACATAGCAGGTACATTAATCCCCTCGGTAATCTTCCCAACCAAATTACACCATCCGCCAAGTAAATTATTAACATCGGATTCCAATGCCTTAGCCTCGTAAGACAACACTCCAGATTCTTGATATTTCCGTCTGTAAGCATTAAACTCGTACTGCAAGATTTCCGCTTTAGCTAGCTCTAGCGGAACTTGCCATGTTCCTCCTACTATTTTCTTCCAAGCCACCGATAAAGCAGCATCTATCTCTTTCTCCCTAGAAACAGAACCAAGCTTAGTAGGTTTCCAAGTTGCAGCATGATGAATTATCTGTTTAGCTAGCTCATGTTTACTCAAACTAGCCGCGTATCCATTAGCTAATCCTTTTGAGACAAGAGAGTAGGCGAACTTTCTAGCTTTATCCGCTTTATCTTTCGGCAGCACCTTCAGTTTTTCGCGGATTAACTCCGAGTGAATGTTAAACTCTTTGTCCTCACTAACACCCTTTTTCTTGCTACTGGCATTTTCGACACTATCCTCATTTTTAAACCTCTTTAAAAAATTACTAAAAAGAACTTTGGGCGTAGCTCCTAAGTTACTTTTAATATCTTTTATTTTTGATATAAGGTATTTATTTAATAGTAGTCCAGATTTGGCGACATGAGGGTCAGATTTGATTCCATCGTTTTTCTCTATTTTTTCATCTAACTCTTCCAAAGAGGATGAAGTTGATAAAGTTTTGGGTTCATCGGATAAAAATTTACTATCATCTACTATAAAAGATTTTTCTAATTTATTTTCTACCTTCCAAGTAGTCTCTATATTCAATTCTTCCATTACGGAATCAATATATGATTCATCGCATGAATTATTAGGTAGAGGTAGAATAGCGTCTATATTATCGTTACAATTAACAACAGTACTACAATCATCATCACTATCATTGATAATTATTGATTTTAATAGTGAGGACTGCTCTAGATTCAAATTAAATTTAATCCCACCAAGTATTAAACAATCTTCAATTAATTTAGGAACAACGTTGTTTTCAATTGCTGCTAACTCATTTTTTATATCCTTTAGTTTTAAGTTAGAACGATTTTTTACTTTTTCTAACTCTGAAATACAGTCTTTAGGTAGTGATAGAGTGATCTTCCATAAAGACTGATCTTGCCTTTCTTGCACCCTACAATCATCATTATCACCATACCTCTTTCTAATGTAAATATTTTGTGTTTTAATAAAACCAAGTTTTTCTAAAGCTTTAATAGATTTAGATAGATGTTTGGTATTACAAGAATACAAGTCGGCAAGCTCTCGGTAAGAAGAGATAAAAGAAAAACTAGAATCATCGTTATAATTATATTTACTTACACTAAAATCTTTTTTTTCTTGAAGCATATAGTTTTTATAACATCTAGTATAAAAACCCAGCCACATCATCTTTCCTTTGGGATTTAGGTATTCATTGCAAGTGATGATCTTAAGGAGGTCATAATTAAGTTTAATAAATAACTTGGTTCTATCTAAATAAGATCTTTTACACTCACTTAAAGGATTATAAAGAGTATGATCCCCTACTCTATCTGGAAACTTTTCATTTAAATGATTAAATACTGAAGTAGGGAGAGTGGGAATGATAAGATTTCTGTTATTTCTACCTATTTCATCAAAATCTTTATTTATAATAAAATAACCTTTCTTCACTAAACTTTGTTGCATAGTAAAGACTGAAGAGCGAGAACATCCAAGATACTTAGCCCAGTCTTCGCTCGGCAACGCATAAGATCTACCATAACCCTTCTTCTTCCTTATTAAAGCGAGGCTATCGGCTAGTAAGTAATAGAGTTTCTCGCAAGAAGTGAGGTTGGTAGTTGTAAGGACATGTTCAAGAACGCAGCCAGTGATTGGAGTGTATGATTTTGTCTCTGTGAACGAGGGGAAGGTGGTAAGGTTAAGATTGGTTTGATCGTTAAAGTTAAAAGATAAGTAATTATCTACGGTTAATAGTTGAGAATTATTTAAATAAATACTGGTATCATCAGGTATATAATTTGTGTTTAGTTGCATGTTAGCTCCAATTAATTAGGAACCAACCGCCTTTTTATTTGACTTTATAGGTATTATATGTTACTCTATACTTAGAATTTTTGTTGTTAGCTCTTCAAAATTCTTCATAAACAAAAAAGGGTAGTTGGTTAGTTTCACAAAAATAACACTACCCTTTTTTACGGTACAAAGTCAACTTATATTTTTTTCTTTTCGTTTACTCTAATAGATTTATTATTAGGAAAATAAATTCCACTTTCATTAAAAAACAGGATAAACTTACTAATTTCTGTTTTATTACTCTTGATATAAGAAGTATTATCTTGCTCCTCGAATCTTCGGAATGAACCATAGCTTAAATCTATGTGTTGCTCTAATCCTCTGAGTGATAAATTAGTTGCAGTTCTTGCGGCAATAAACTGAAATCTGGTTAAATTCATTTCTATTGGTTTAGGTTCTACATATTCATCCAACTCTATTGTGTACTGATCTACAAAAAGTAATTTTTTATTGCAAAAATATATTAATAATCTTTGTGCATCTTGAGCTGAACATGTAATCTCATCATTATTACCAATAGTATTAATTAATCTAGCTAAAGTTACTTTGCTAATGTTGGCAGCATTACTTAGTTCATCTAAAGTTAGATTTAAAGTTTTTCTAGAAGCGCGTAATTGAAATCCTGTAATTATCATATTATTTTCATAACTTAATTTAATTGTTTAGATATTTGTAGCATAAGATAAGGCAATTAGTGTATAGAAAATATTTTATCATTTTATCAAATGAGTAAAGTATCATTTTATCAAATGATACTAATATCTAGTTATTAAGATAGTTTTTAATTAATTCAATTAACACATCTTTGATTTGCCTACCTTCTGCACTAACCTTAGACTTAAGTTTTTGTCTTAGATTTTTTTCTATTTCAAAGTTAATTCTTACTAAATCTACATCGTCTTTTTGAACAGCAATCATTAATTTATCAAACGTAGCATCTTCGCTATTATTAAAGTGCTTCTTGTTTTTTATACTATCATTTAGATTAAATTTTTTGCTCATAAATAAAATTCTTTAGTTCTTCTGTTATTTTTTTAATCTCAACCGCTGCTTCACCTGTATTTTCTATATTAAAAACACTTTTACCAGAACTTAAAGCTTCGCTGTAGACCACTCTTTGAGTAGTACGAGAATGAAAAATAGGGAGAGAAAATTGTTTTAATGTTTCATCTATATCTTTTGCAAGATTAGAATTTTTGATTTGCCTACTAATTATAAAGGCAGCTTTAGGCAGCCCATTTGTTACTTCTTGCCTTGCTTTTATTAAGTGAATTAATGCTTCGCAAGCCCATATGTCAGCAGCGGACGGTTGAATAGGTATAAGAACTACATCAGAATTTTTTACTGCAAACGCAACCATATCTTGTAATTTTGCTGCTCCGTCAATTATTAAATAGTCAAAGTTTTGTGCAATTAGAGTCAAATCTTTTTGTAAATTAGGTCTATCAATAATTATTATTTGTGGTTGAATATCTTCTATATCCATTGATTTCCAATCCCTCAGTGTTCCCTGAGGGTCAGTATCAATAAGTAAAGTTTTGTATCCCTCTATTAATAAACTTGATCCCAAGTTCGAACTTATTGTGCTTTTACCACAACCGCCCTTTGGATTTAAGACACTAATTTTTTTAACCATGATTATCATATTATCATTTGATAATATGATAATATGAAGATTTACTCATAATGTCAAATGATAATATGAGTAAATTTTCATATCTAAATTTAGATAGAAATAAATTATACGAAAAATTAGCGTTTGTCGGTAGGGTCAAGCAGGTGAGAAAAATGAGGCGAAAAAGGTGCTAAAACATGTGCAGCAAATATGCCGCTTACCTATATCGTACGGAAACAACAAATTTTAGGTTTTACGTACAACTAAATGGGTTCTTTGAGAATTTGCGTTGAAAGCAAAAAAATGATACAGTACCAAGCGGCTTACAGTGGTAAAAAATACGAATTCCGTGCAAATTATCAAAGAACCTCTGAAAGTCGGTAGCAGTGAAAATTGGATTACGGAATTAAATGATAAGATATTGATTGCTATGTATATTGAAACGGATCGAATAATTTATTCTCCTTCAGACTTAACTTTGTATATGGATAGTCCCTTTGCCTCGTGGATGGAACATTCGGTGCTTATTAACTCCGAGCTATTGTCTTCTGTAGATGCACAGGATGAGTTGATGACTTTATTGCAAAAAAAAGGAGCTTTACACGAAGATGAGGTTTTAAAATCTTTTGTTGAAGCAAATCTCAGCGTTATACAAATTTCAAAAAGCCCGAATGCAGCACAAGATACGATTGCTGCTATGAAATCAGGGGTAGACATCATTTATCAGGCCGCCTTGTCGCTATTGCCGTTTAAAGGATATGCTGATTTTTTGGTAAAAGTAGAAGGTAAAAGCCGTTTAGGTGATTTTTATTATGAAGTTTGGGATACTAAGTTGGCTAAAACTTTAAAGCCGTATGTTGTTATACAATTATGTTGTTATGCTGAAATGTTAGAAGCATTGCAAGGGAGAAGGCCTGATTATATAGTAGCTGCACTTGGTAACGCCAATAATCAACGTTTGCGCACAAATGACTACTTTTATTATTACCAAAACTTGAAATCCAGATTCTTACAAGCACATCAAAATTTTTCTGAGCGTCATCTTCTAAATCCAGCCGACTCTACTAGTTATAGTCGCTGGACTAATTATGCTGAAAATATGTTAACACAGGCAGATCACTTATGCCAGATTGCCACAATCACAAAGAGTCAAATTAAAAAGTTGTATAAAGTCGGTGTTAATACTATGCAAGCGATAGTTGACACAGATTGTGATTCTGTAAAAGGTATAAATCCTGATGTGTTAACACGATTAAAAGCGCAAGCTAAAATTCAAAAGGATAGTGTTGGGAAAGACGTACCTTTATATCAGATTTTACCTCATGAAATTGATAAAAAAACAGGATTATCATTACTTCCGCCAAGTTCACCGCTAGATATTTATTTTGATATTGAAGGTTTTCCTCTTGAGGACGGTGGTTTAGAGTATCTATGGGGTGTGACTTACTTTGATGAAAGTAGGGTGCGTCAATATAAAGATTTTTGGGCGCATAATAAGGAGCAGGAAAAAATATCGTTCAAAGCTTTTATTGAATGGACGTATGGTCGTTGGTTACAAGATCAGACTATGCATATCTATCATTACGCTAATTATGAAATTGCCGCATGTCGTAAATTAATGGGACGCTACGGTATTTGCGAGCATGAGGTTGATCAGTTGCTACGTAATGAGGTATTTGTTGATTTATATAAAGTAGTAAAAGGTAGTCTGTTATTAGGAGAACCGCGTTACTCGATTAAGAATGTGGAGCATCTTTATCGAGATAAACGATCAACTGAGGTTGGCTCAGGCGGTGATTCTGTTGTTGTATATGAGCGATGGAGAGAAGATCCCGACGGTAATAGTTGGGAAACATCAAAAATATTAAATGCTATACGTGAATATAATATAGATGATTGTAATTCAACGCAAGAATTGGTTGATTGGCTAAGGTTACGACAAAAAGAGCATGGTATAGTTTATCTCGGTAAAACAGAATTGATTGAAGCTGAAGTTCAAGATGAAATAACCGAGCGTATTAAACTAAGAGATGCGCTACTACAGAAAGCCATCCAACTAAAAGATCAAGGTGATATAAAAAATGCTGAAGTACATTCTCTTTTTGCCTGGGTATTAGACTTTCATCGACGTGAAAAAAAGCCTATGTATTGGCGGTTTTTTGATCGCATGGGTTTAAGTGACGAGGAGTTAATTGATGATATAGATTGTTTAGCACGTTGCAAACGTACAAACAAACCACCGTACAAACAGACCGCTAGAGCTAGAAATTTTATATATGAATATGCGTTTGATTCTAATCAGGAATTTAAAGGCATCTGTGAAAAATATATTATACTTGGTAAAGAACGAGATGACGGCAAGAATATAAACGTTAACGTTATTAAAGAGGATTCTTATTTTGACGAAGGTTTAATCGCATTACAAATGAGTCAAGAGTTAGATGAGATTATTACTTTGATTCCCGATGAGAATATACCGGTTAAGCCAATTCCGGAGGCAATCACACAACAAGCTGAGTCTTTTCTACGTGGTGATCTTGTCAATACGGCGATTGTTGATTTTTTGATGCGTAATATCCCAAGAATTATAGGTCACCAATCAGGCAAACCTATAGTAGTAAGCCACGATCCTTCATTACGACTCTTAGAAATAGTAAAAGCGGTACGTTACTTGGATAATAGCTATTTAGCTATTCAAGGAGCTCCCGGTTCAGGTAAAACATATACCGCTAAACATGTTATTGCCGAATTGTTAACACTTGGTAAGAAAATTGCGATTTCATCTAATAGTCATAAGGCAATTAACCATCTTTTGATTAATACGGTGGAATATTGCAAACAAGAGAGAATTACCGGTTATTTTGCTTGTACAAAAGATACAGACGAAACATTAACCGAACTTGGTGTCGATATTTATAAAAATGAAGATATAGCCACTCATTTGCAGCCAAGCTGCGTAATCGGTACAACAGCTTGGGGTTTTGCTAGAGACGATCTAGAGAATGCGTTTGATTATCTTTTTATTGATGAAGCGGGGCAAGTAAGCGTTGCTAATTTAATTGCCATGAGTCGCTCTACTAAAAATATTATTTTGATGGGTGATCAAATGCAATTAGGGCAACCGTTGCAGGGAAGTCATCCCGAAGATAGCGGGTTGTCAATATTAGATTATTTATTACATACAACGCCTACCATACCTGAATCAATGGGTATTTTTCTTGGAACAACCTACCGCATGCATTCTGCCGTTAATCGATTTATCAGTGATGCAATTTATGAAGGGAAACTTGAATCAGCCCTAGATAATGATCTTCAATGTATAAAAGTGCCTGATGGATATCAAGGAATTTTAAACAAAGAAGCGGGTATTATCCCCGTGCCGGTTTTCCATGAGGGAAATACACAGGCAAGCGAAGAGGAAGTTGAGAAAATCGTGCTACTAGCGCATCAATTAATCGGACGTATTTTTACCACAAAGACTGGCGTAGAGCGTTTAATTGATTGGAGTGATATGCTTTTTGTTGCACCTTATAATCATCAGGTAAATAAATTGAAGTCGGCATTGGTTGAGCAAGCTAAAGTAGGGAGCGTTGATAAGTTTCAAGGGCAGGAAGCTCCTATTGTTTTTTTAAGCATGTGTGCCAGTGATGCTAACGAGTCTGCGCGGGGAATGAAATTCTTATTTGATAAAAATCGTATTAATGTTGCCGTTTCGCGAGCTCAATGTATGGCAATAGTTGTTTATAGTCCATCTTTACTGGAAACAGCAGCTAGTAACATCGATCAGCTTGAGACGGTTAATTTATTTTGTCGGTTAGTTAACAGTTGCCCAATAAACGTTAGAGTAGGTAATTAAGCTGACTCAGCTTATAGTATTTTCAGATCATGTCGCCTAAAATTTAGGGAAAGGAATATTTTACACAAATTACAATGATTCATTTAATAACGGACAACGGTCGAATGTCACACTGCTGCATACGTAATCCGTATATCGGACTCAAATGTGTCATGCCGTTCTCGCTGAGGGATGAAATGCTCATCACCTATGTGTCAGCCTTGAATCTTATGAGTTTTAAACATACGCCAATTGGGCAAATCGTTCTTAGAGGATTGCCCACTAGTTTGCCAGCATAGCACGACCTCATTATCCTTAGTGCTGATGCCAAATACATGCGGATATGCGACCTTTGCTTTTATAGGTGAAATGTAGTTTGCGGCGTTCTTTGATTGCCTGAGTTATAAGCTGGTTGAACATCAAGAAGCCTCCTTACTTTGAAATTCTAGTAAAGATATTTATTCATCTAAGTTTACAAAAATTAAGTCTCCACCTAATTGCTTTTCATAACCATCATTATGTATCTCGATCCCACTATTGTAAGCGCAATTTTCGTAGAGTACTAAACCTGATGATAATTTATTATCTATCATTTTTTTATAAATTATAGTTTGTTCTATAAACTCTTGTAGCATAATCAAGCATATATCTGCGCATGTACCATAATCTTTATCTTGCTTACCTGAATATATGATTTCAACGTCTATTCTATTTTGTTGAAGCGAATAAGCAAGTTTTTTGAGCTCATCTTTGAATATCGAGTCTTCTTCTGATAAGGGGTCAATTAAAGTGAGTAGAATCTTATTATTTTCTTTCTTAGCATGAAGTAGAATTGCATGTTTTTGCCCTGTGGTATTTTCTATTTTAACCACTGATGCATATTGATTAAAAATATTTGGATTTTCTAGCCAATGTAAAATGTTGTCGTAGACTTGCCGTTGATCAACTATCTTAGAGTTGATATATATATCAGTTTGATCGTAAGATTTAATGATATTATCAAGGTTTAGATTAATTGATTCGGCTGTTAAACCTTTACTGGTTTGATTAGCACCATGAAGTTCTTCTGAACTTGCTAAATGCTTTTCTGTTTCAATTAGTAAAAATAGTAGTTGATTTGGTTGATAATCAGAGTTAATTATTACATCCCCTGATTCATCTAACTCTAAGTTACTTTCTTCATTATGCTTGAATAGATACGTAGCTAACGGATTGTTTTCTACTAAATTTTTTTGTAAAGTACGTAATGTATTATAAATATTAGTAGCTTCTAACAAGTCATTTTTTGTATCTAACACTCCTTCTTTCTCAAAGAGAAAAGTGCTTGTGATCTCTTTTAATTTTGATAAAATTTCACCTTTTTGGTCTGAACTATTTAGATCTTCTTTCATTCTTTCCAAAATATGCTTGGTTTGATTTTTTCTATTATTTTCAGCATTGGTTGATAGCGTGTGTAGAGTATCAGAAGATTGCTCATGTGTGCCAAATAGATATAAATTAGGAATATTAGAATTATTTACAATATATGCATCATTTTTTCTAAGCAAGATATCCTTGTTGCTATTACAGTTCCAAATCTCTTTTTTATTTTCTTCTGTCAAATCTGTTTTTACTAAATTAGCAATAATCCTGGCCGTATATCCACCACAATAAACGTTAGAAGTTTCTTTTTGGATCTTCTCTACAATACTCTTTTTAACATCAAACTTATTTAAAATCAGGTTAAGCTTTTGTACTTCTTCATCTTCAAAAGTAATTGAAATATTTTTTGCGCCTAATATTTGGTTCATCTGCTCTTTTTTAATAAAGAGATCAGATAACTGAAAAATAATGTCATCATGAACACATTTATTATCATAGAGAGAATCATGAATATAAGCGGTTATTCTATTATTAATACCAATTTTTAGTTGCGCTGTTACCCAGTGATACTCATGTTGTAATCTTATTGGTATCAAGATATTTTTTTCTGTGCCCATGTCCATCAAAAGTATCTTGCAAATGTCTCTAGCTAAATCATCTAACCTTCCTTGGCCGTCTGATAATGATGTGCTGTTTAAAATATAAACAGCTTTGTCATTTATTTTTCCAAAAGTTTTTGGATCATTATTTCTTTCAAATCCCGAGAGTTTTAATAGTGCTTGAATAAGCAACATAACATCATCATCACTATAAAACCCTTGGACTGGTTTTGCTGCCTTTAATAATTCCTGATCATTATGTAGTCCAACGCTGCTCTTGCTTGATAAATAGGTTTTTTGACTATTCCACAGTTCATTTACCCATTTCTCAAATTGATCCTTTAGATATTTCGATTTTTCAAACTTCATTTGAATTAGATCTAACAAGCTTGTAATATTATGTAGTGATATAGTATCTCCTGAATTCTCTGGTGGTAGAGCTGATATTAACTGTTTGACAGCAGGTTTTAGTTCTTCACTAAAACCTGCAGGCAATTTAACTGTCCAATTGCTATTTTCTTCTTTTTTATAAATCTCAATTATTATCTCGTTGTCTATTTTAATTGCTGAAAGTATATCATCTTTTGATAAAAATCTTAAACTAGTTTGCCCTTTATCATTAGATATTTTTTTTATTATTTCTGTCAGCGTATTGTTTTGCTCACTTAAAAATTTATCCTTATTATCTGCTTTAAATTCGTCAAAAGAATATAACCAGTCTAATCTAATTCCATACCATTCATAAACGAGTTTATGTAAAGCATTGAATATTTTATCTCCAATAGCCTTATGTTTATCTCTTTGTGTAGAGCTAGTGTCGATTAATATTGGCTCATCAGATCCTCGCATTTCTACATCCGACCTATCTGACTTTTTATCAGATATTGCATCAGCCAAATAGTGATTTATAGCCTTTATAATTTGGGGCAATGTATTTCTAGCATATACATTAGTTGACTGTGTTGCTAGAGTCTTATAGAAATTGTGGATTCTATCCCCAGCCTCACCAAGCTTAGTTTCCTTTCTCTGATCATTAGAATCAGTATATTCTATTTTATCTTCTTTATTTAAAATACTCTTACTCACTAACCAATCTAAGAATATGGCAGTATCTCTTGCTGCTAGCTCTTCAGATTTACCTTTATCACCTTCTCCAAAATCATAATATTGTCTTTTTATGAGATAATTACCTTGAGCTCCATACGTGCCACCTAATAAATCAAGCATATATCTAGCCCCGGGAACTGCACCTGATGGATTATTATCATCTTTTTTTATTGCCATAGGTAATCTAAATGGTAAATCATCTACCTGATATACATTTGCTTCCACTAACTCAAAAAACATTGCATTAGTTAAAAATGCTGATATATTACGTTCAGTTTCGCAATTAAATAGTAGATTAACAAATTTAGGGATAAAATCTTGTCCTTGATAATCTAAGTTATTGTATTCTTCTATCATGCTATGATCTATAGTACTCTTAAGTATACTGCGTAATAAAGGTATAGATTTTTCAGTAAAATATCGTTTTAATTCATTTACTATATTAACATACGCACTATTGCTAGATTCATGTAACGGCATGTTCTCGTAATCACTTCTTGATCCACTGCTAAACATTTTGATAGTACCACTGGCTACATGGTCTATAGGCAGATTTTTTTCATATACACGAGTATCCGTAATATTACCTATTGCTTTCTCTTTAATTAATGCCCTGTCTATCTTATTATTTAATTTGAAATCAGCAAAACGTTCTACAGGATCTTCAGCAAAAGCTTTTTTAGGAATATATGATGTCAATTTCTTGTTTATAAAAGCATTATCTTTATTAGCCTGCTTTATATTATCTTCTTCAGTTTCTAATAATAACTTAACTGCATATATCTTTGCATATTCAGAATCTGCTTCAATATAATTTTTTATAGTATCTTTACTTACATCAAAGATACTGTTTTTTAAAGTAGTTTGTATATCATCATTATCTTTTTTGACTTTTTTGCTATCGTAGAGATTGTATTCAACATAATTTTCTACTATCTTTTTTTCTTCAGTTTGTTGATTATAAAATTTCTCTAAAAATTTACCTTTATTAATATCAGCCAGTATAGCTTCTTTTACCTTATAATACTCTATAGCTTTATCAACAGTTTTGATTTGTAACTTTAAACAGCTTTTATTTATTTTTATTTTTTCCATCTCCTTAGAACAAAAAATAATATCCTTTACTTCTTTTACAGTAGCTGTTTTAAAGTAATCTGCTTTTATTTTTGTGAATAAAGCATTTTCTAAGGTTTGTACATCTTTGAATTGTAAAAAATCAAGTGTATCCTTATGATCATTATCACTATCATCGTCACTATCATTATTTTTATTTAAATATGTGTCTATAGCATTTAAACAGTTCTTTTTATTTTGGTTGTACTGTTTCTTTGTATTAAATAATTTATCAAAATACTTCTCTATTTCATTAGAATATCTATCATGATATGCCGTAAAATTTTCTTCTTTACTTTTAGCCGATATGTTGTTGTTTTTATTAAGTATATAAAGCCCTGGTAAATACTTCTTCCAACCAGAAAAATCTAGACTAGAAGAAAGTAATACTTGGGTTTTTAAAAAGATATCTATCTTTTTTTCAATATATCTTTGATTACTATTTTCTAATATACTTTGCGCAACATTTAGTAATAAACTCGATATTGAATAGACTGAATTATTTCTATCTATAGAAAGTGCTTTTTTTAGTACTTCTTCTTTTGTAAAAGCTATTTCATCGTCAGAATCAGAGTCAGCATTATAGAACTGTAATTGTTTGAGTTTCATTATGTTTTATATAGTTATGACGAGTAGGATTAACACCATCGTTTTTAGACGAATACTTTGGTATATATAGCTACTCTGTTAAATAGATAAGAATTAATAAGAAAAATAGTAACCCTTCAAATACTCATTATAACTTGCTCTTGCAAAGTTGCACATGAATATGAAGTGGGTAAATATGATGTCGAAGTTTTGAACGCTTTTAATCTGTTTTCCAAGCGTTGATCAAACTACCAGTCTAGACGCTAGTAGTTGCTATTTTTCCTCACTTTTAAATCAAATCTTCTAAATAGTTGCAATATAAATCTCCTAAAACTTCTTTAAGTTCTATATTGGTATCAGCCTCTTTGTAAGCCACGCCAATTCCTAGCTTAAACAGCTCTTCATGCTGTTTAAGCGCCTCATCATCTATACAATAATATCCATTGTATGAATCTTCGAAAAATTGAATGATTTTGAACTTTAAATAATTTTCATTACCTTTTTCATTATTTATACAGTTTTTTATAGTAGATGAAATCCAGTCTAGGTAATTGGGGTTGCCTTTCCTATCCCCCATCTCACGAACTTCATCATATAATCTCATTAATACTTCTTCTGAGTTTTCTTGAGTGTTAATTATATTTTCTAATTCTTCTAGAAATTTCATAGCTTTATCATGAGAATCTTTTTCTGATACTATTTGATCTTTGCCAGACTCATTACTCTTAGGAGAAGATTGATGTGATCTATTTGTGCTTATTGTAGTATTTAACTGATCAGTTTGAGTATATTCATTTATCATAATAGTATCAATTTTTCTTTTTGACATACCCACTCCTATTCTTTTTTGTTAAATTTAATTAATACCATTATAAATGAATACTATTATGTAATCAAGATTGATTTTTTAGTAGGAGTGGTTTCTTGAATCCAAGGCTGATGTTTATAAATTTATGGGTAGTGAAAAATTCACTAAAAAAGCTGTATACTAAGTTGTAAATTGACAGATAGTATGTGTCATGATTTACTATTTGATTTAATAGACCGTTTTGGCTAGGTTATTTTGTGTTGCATTTACAAGTTTAATCTACTTAAAAAGCTTTAAGACGCATTACAAAACGCTTAAAATTTTAGATATAGTCAATAAGTTGCGTATAGGAAAAATGAAAAAATTACGGTTTAGATATGGACTTAGACGAACTAGTTAAAAATCCTCAAGAAAGGCTAGCTTTAGAGCTCAAGGCTTGGATTGATCCTGATACCTCCCAAGGAAAAGCGAAAATCATTAAAGCTTGTATCGCCATGAGAAATAATAATAGTGGTAGTATTCTTATAGGTTTCGATGACAAAACAGGACAACCGCAATCCTGCCCTTTTCCAGAGCCAAGTGATAAATTTCATATAGACGCAATTCAAGGATTAGTATCAAAGTACTCTTCAGAGCCTTTTGAAATCAAAGTAGATTATCTAAAAAGAGAAGGTTTAGAATGTGTAGTAATACAAATACCCGCTGGTATTAAAACACCAGTGGCAACTAGATTAATCATGAAAGATGATAAAGATAATACATTAGTAAAATCAGATACGGTGTATGTGAGGTCTCTAAATGCTAATAATACTCCAAGCACTACAGAAGCTACATGGAAAGATTGGAAAGATCTAACGGAAAGATGCTTTGAGAATCGTGAAGCTGATATTGGTCGCTTCGTGCAACGCCACCTTACCCAACAAAATATGAAAGAGGTTGGTTTATTATTGGCTAAAACTCAAAACATTCAGGAGAATTCAGAACTAGAAAAAAATGAAATGAGAACATTTTTTCAAGATTGTGAAAATAAATATTATTCAGCTCTTGAGGAAAGAAAGCCCAACTTGCCACCTCATGGGTTGATGGAAATAGGAGTAATAATAAAAGGGGAAACTGCTAATTTACACAAAACAAATAAAAATTTTCTTAATTTAATTGATTCAACAAATCCTAGATATACTGGATGGCCAGCTTGGCCTATTTGCCGTAATGCTTCTAATAAAAAATCTACACCACAAGTCAAAGATGATGCATGGGAAGCACTAATTTTACAGGAAATACTGAATAATCTAACTTTCTGGCGAGTTTATCCATCTGGAAAATTTTTCCTCTTGAATGCTCTACAGGATGATATGAGTAAAAGTGTTAATGCGCCAGAACCCTTAAGTGTTTTAGATTTTGCATTAGCAATACTTCGTACTGGAGAAAAAATTGTTGTCGCTTTGTCATTTGCTAAAGCAATGGGATATGATCTTGAGCATACAGTGGTAAAATTTGGATTTAAATGGACTAAATTACAAAACAGAGAATTGTGTTCTTGGGCAAATCAAATGAGATATATAAGTGGAGGAAAAGTTTCGCATCAAGACGAATTCTACACAGAAATTGAGATTGTCCTAAATGCTTCTAACACTTCTATATGCAGAAACTTATACGAAATTATTAATCAGCTATTTAATTTATTTGGTGGATTTGAAATTGAATATTCTGTAGTTGAAGACTTGTTTAATAGATTGATAAATAGAAGGTTGTAGATAAAGCACCGATTTTTCTGTAATTTTCATTTTATCTGTGAGTATTAATTATTCATATATAAGGTCTTAATTATTTATACAAAATTTATTTGTTTTACCTTCGTCATTTATCAAAGTTGAGTTCAATTTTATCAGAGACCAGTTCAATATGTAGTGATTAACTCAAAGTCAGTTCATTATATGTAATATTATAAAATTATTTACAGGATAAGTAAAAGTTCGCTTTCTGGTACGAAAGGCGAACTACCTTTATTTTCAAGCCAAACAAAATTCACTGCCTAAATTCTTACGCGCCCTTAACCAAACCTTACTTATCGACATTTAGCAATATATAAAGTATGCTACCTGCAAAAGCAAATTAAGATCGCTAAAATAGGGCAAAAGCGAACTTATAGGGGGTTTTACAATTTATGGCCAGTATGGCGCAGCCAAACCTCTTAATTAATTAAGATTTTAGTTTTTCAATTTCTAAGATGGATAAACTGGTAATTTTGGCTATTTTTTCAGCCGAATCTCCGTCTAGTAACATAGCTTTAGCAATTTCAATTTTAACTCTAATATTTTCTTCAGCTTTACCTTCAGCTTTACCTTCAGCCTTACCTCTAGCTTCTGCTTTTTCTTCAGCTTTTTTTACGGTACTTGCTTCAATCATCATCCATTTCAGATGATCTTCGTAAAAGTCTCTTTCTTCATCGCTAAAATTCATCACTTCTAAAACAGTGATTGCTTTTTTAAGATTAGCATCATTGAGTTCTATAGGTAGGTTGTCGGCTTTTAGTAAATCATTTCTTGTTAGGAAGGCAGACCACATGTCTAAAGAGGTTTTTACTTTAGCTACTATATCGACAAGTTCTTCATTAGCATTAGAACTAAATTTATTCAGTTCTATAGTATGTAGTTCTAGATCTTCAAAATATGTAAAACCTTCATTCTTTTCTGCGATATGAAAGATATTATGATAATCCTTGGCTTTCGGTATAGAGGTAAAATTTAGTATGTGAATACCGATTGCTTTGGATAGACTGGAATAACCTTGAGCTGTTTTGAGCTGTTCGGTGTATAACTTTGCCCAGTAGTACAATGCTCTTTTATCGTAATCAGCTTCATCGCTGATTTGAATTTCGATATTAAATCTTTTGCCGTCAACTCCTTTTGCCTTAATATCTAGTATAGATAATTTATCTTTTTTAAAATTCTTTGGGTTATAGGGATTAAGTAATGTTACCTCCGATACTTGATCAGAAGTTCCTACTATAGAATTGATTAAAGAGATAAGAAGATCCTTGTTTTCTTCAACGCCGAAGATTTTTTTAAAGGCGATATCTATGCGAGGAGAAATTCTTTCTGTCATTTGAAGTGAAATATATTAATTACTGAGACTTATTATATCATTAGAGTAATTAATATACAAAATATTTGCTCGACGGAAAGAATGTATATTTTGGGTGCGTCCATCATGACAACTAACCAGTGTAAGCGCCTCTTGAAATTTTAATAATCTAGCATTATATTGTATTTATCACCAGCAAAGGTTGGTGCAGATAATTGTTATAACAGTCAATGAATTAGAAGATTTCGAAGAGTGCATAGTCATTCTACTAAGTTTAATAATTGAATATTGGTTGATAATAACATAATTAGTTTAAAAAAACGTGGAAAATTAAACAGACAAGAGATTATATAAAATTTTACGTCGTAGGGGGTGCAAGCGAAATGCTAATCAGATCCACATGATAAAGCACCTCCACATAAGTAGTATAAACCGTGATGGAAAACAACAAAAGCTCATGGGAACCAAAACTTAAGAATTATCCTCATTTTGATGCTCCTGTTAGTCAACAAAAAGCTAAAGAATTAGCTACTACACCAGAGTATGTACAAAAGCATAAATTTTTTCCATTCCTATCTTATAAAATTATTACCAAAAAATTTGCAGCAAAAACCCCAAAAGAGCGTGTAATTAATTACTGCGCTCGTAAAGATGCTTATATCTATTCTTATTATAGACATATTTTATTGAACAAGTATAATGCGTTGCTAGAAAAAATCGGTCTGGATGACTGTATAATAGCATATAGGCAAATTTTATCCCAAAATACCAAGAGAGGTAAGGGTAATATTGATTTTGCAAAAGATGCATTTAATGAAGTTATTAGACGCAAAGAATGTATCGCAATAACTTTGGATATTACTAGTTTTTTTGAATCACTAGATCATACTCTCATTAAACAAAAATGGTGTAGGCTGTTAGAGGTTGATAGGTTAGCTTCAGACCATTATCGAGTTTACCAGCATATCACTAGCTATAAATTAGTAGATTTAGAAGAAAGCTATAAGCGTTTAGGTTTAATGACAATAAAGCATATAGATGGTAAATCAACAAAGTGCTATAAGCATACTCGCAACAAACAACCAACGCAACTATGTACACCGCAAGAGTTTAGAGAAAAAATTGTTGGGAATAATGGTAAATATAAATCAATTATTAA
>Ga0102815_10000876_pt1 | contig 19411 bp, 14 predicted proteins | sample ColrivemetaGS759_FD_79113 | JGI IMG/M metagenome (GOLD analysis project Ga0102815, IMG submission 79113) | Estuarine microbial communities from the Columbia River estuary - Ebb tide ETM metaG S.759 | ecosystem: Environmental > Aquatic > Marine > Intertidal zone > Estuary | place: USA: Columbia...
ATACACATTTTGATTATATCTTGCAGTAGCTGGATCTTCTTTAGTGGCAGCATTTAAATGATGGCCATAATTATGCTCAATATAAAAATGCATGTATAAAGCAGGAAGCAGCAGAGCTTTACCTATAAAGCGTTCGTTTGTATTTTGTCTATGACCAAGTTCATGACCTACATTTATACCATTTGTACCCAATACCATTCCAGTCGAAAGAATTATTCCAATAAATTCATAGGTTAGCAATGAATTAGTTGTAACCACATATAAACTTGAAAATAATATAAAATAAGTTATAGGTAAATTTAGATACAACATCCAATCAAAAAGTTTATTTATACTTTTATTTTCTATAGTTTCTGAAGCATAATTTGAGTTGTCTTGTGGTAATAGTATTTCAAAAATTGGGATTAGAACAAATGAAAAAACTGGAGTAAAAAAACTCCAATAACCTTGAAAATACAGACCTATAAAAGCTGTAGCTGGTATTAATAATGCTGCCAAATATTTTAAGTCTTTCATTTTATTTATTATTACAACGACTTTATCATATTAATAGTTTTAACAGAATGTTATATTAAATTTGCATTACAAGTTAATAATAAAATTGTAGTTTTAATTTTTACACACATATTATTATAATTGAGTAGTTTTCAAATCATACAGGATAAATTAGAACAATTTATTAGGCGTTTTTATACAAATGAGCTTATTAAAGGTGCTATTCTATTTTTTGCAATTGGGTTACTGTATTTTTTAATTACACTTTTTATAGAATATGTGTTATGGTTAGAGCCTACTGGACGAACAATTCTATTTTGGGTATTTGTACTTGTAGAACTAGTTTTGTTTGTAAAGTTTATTGCAATACCAATAGCGAAATTATTCAAATTACAAAAAGGTATAAATCACGAAAATGCATCATTGATTATAGGCAAGTATTTTCCTGAAGTAAACGACAAACTTTTAAATGTTTTACAACTAAAAGGAAGTAAAGAACAATCTGAATTACTACTAGCGAGTATTGAACAAAAATCAACTGAGCTAAAACCTATTCCATTTCAGTTAGCGGTTAATTTTAAGAAAAACACTAAGTATCTTAAGTATGCTGCATTACCTTTAGTAATACTATTAATTTCATTTTTATCAGGAAAAATAAATTGGTTTAGTGATAGTTATAAACGTGTAGTTAATTATCAAACAGCATACGAACCTCCAGCTCCTTTTGAGTTTTTTATAGTTAACGATAAGTTGCAAGCATTAGAAAACAAAGCTTTTAGTTTATTAGTAGTTACAGAAGGAAAAATTGCACCTCAAGACGTTCAAATTACATATAACGATCAGTCTTATTTTTTAAAGAAACTGCCAACAGGAGAGTTTAAGTTTGAGTTTCAGCACCCTAAAACTGATATTGAGTTTAGATTAAAATCAAATCAAGTAACTTCTAGGCCTTACACACTTTCTGTTATTGAAACACCTTCACTTTTAGGATTCGATATGATTTTGGATTATCCACATCACACCAATAAAAAAGATGAAATCATTAAAAACTCTGGAAATGCAATAGTACCTCAAGGAACAAAAGTTACTTGGAATTTAAACACAAAAGCTACTGAAGGTGTAACCTTAACAACTGTTGATTCTATTTATAGTTTTTATGGAAATGCTAATAGTTACACTTTGTCTCAGCAGTTGTTTAAACCACTAGATTATAGTCTAGACACAAGCAATAAAAACTTAAAGAATTACGAGTCCTTAGGTTTTAACATTGATGTTATTAGAGATGAATATCCTGAATTAAATATCCAGATGAAGCAAGATTCTCTAGACATAGAACTCCTTTATTTCTATGGACAAGCAAGTGATGATTATGGTTTACGCAGCCTAAATTTGGTGTATTATCCTTCTTCAAACCAAGAAAATGAAGAACGTGTAAAAATACCTATTACTATTAGTAATTTCGAAGAATTTATTACTGTTTTCCCAAATAATCTAAATCTTACAGAAGGCATTAGCTACGAATTATATTTTGAAGTTTACGATAATGACGCGCTTCATAACTTCAAAAAAACCAAAAGTTCTGTTTATAATTTCAGAAAACTATCTCAAGAAGAAAAAGAGCAAAACCAACTTCAAGAACAAAGCGAAACTATTGATGATTTAAAAAAATCTTTAGACAAAATGGACGAGCAAGATAAAGACTTGCAGGAATTATCTAAGACACAAAAAGAAAAATCCGAATTAAACTTTAATGAAAAAAAGAAACTTGAAAACTTCCTAAAACGCCAAAAACAGCAGGAAGAAATGATGCAGAATTACAATAAAAAATTAAAAGAGAACCTAGAAGAGTTTCAAAGCGAAGAAGAAGACAAGTTTAAAGAAGAGTTAAAGCAACGATTAGAGGAAAACCAAGAACAACTAAAAAAAGACGAAGAATTACTTAAAGAACTTGAAAAATTAGCAGAAAAAATTCAAAAAGAGGAATTAGCTCAAAAGTTAGAACAGTTAGCAAAACAAAATAAGAACAAAAAAAGAAGCTTAGAGCAGTTGTTAGAATTAACTAAACGTTTTTATATTTCAAAAAAGATAGATAAACTTAAAGAAGAGTTATCTCAATTAGCAGAAGAACAAGAAAAGCTATCAGAAGAAAGCGAAGAAAACAACACAAAAGAAGAACAAGATAAACTCAATGAAAAATTTGAGAAATTACAAAAAGAGCTCGAGGAACTAAGAAAAGATAATAAAGAGCTTAGAAAACCAATGAAAGTTCCTAATGACAAACCAAAGGAAGAGCAGATAAAGAAAGACCAACAAGAAGCAAGCGAGAATCTAGAAAAAAAACAACAAAGCCAGAGTGAACAAGAACAACAAAATAGTCAATCTAAAGCAAAACAAAAACAGAAGAAAGCTGCTCAACAAATGAAACAAATGAGCGAGCAAATGTCGCAAATGTCAATGGGAGGAGGAGGAGATCAAATGTCTGAGGACATAGATATGCTAAGGCAAATACTAGACAATTTGGTTTTGTTTTCATTTGACCAGGAAGATTTAATGGAGAAATTTAAAGGGATTCAAATTAATCATAAACAGTATGCAAGTTCACTTATAAAACAACAAGGCTTAAGAGAGCATTTCGAGCACATTGATGACAGTTTGTTTGCATTATCACTTAGAAACCCTAAAATTTCAGAAAAAATTAATTCAGAAATTACAGAAGTCTTTTTTAATGTAGATAAATCGTTAGAAGAGTTTGCTGAAAATAGAATATATCAAGGAGTCTCTGCTCAACAATACACAGTTACAGCAGCTAATACATTAGCTAGTTTTTTAAGTGATGTTCTAGATAATATGGAAATGCAAATGAATCCTTCTCAAGGTCAGGGTCAAGGCGATATGCAGCTTCCAGATATTATTATGAGTCAAGAAGAACTCAATAAGCAAATGCAGGAAGGTCTAGAAAAAAAGGAAGGAGAACATAAAGGGAATAAAGAAGGGGACAAACCTAAAGATGGAGACTCTCAAAACCAGAAACAAGGAGAAGGCAGCCCTTCTAATGAAGAGTTAAATGGTGAGTTGATGGAGATTTATAAACAACAACAAAAGCTAAGAGAACAACTAGAAAATAAAATTGGAAAGGAAGGAAAAAATGGTGTTGGAGGAGATTTATTAAAGCAAATGGAAGATGTAGAATTAGATTTAATAAATAAAGGCTTCACAAATAAAACACTACAAAAGATGATGGAGTTACAACATCAACTTTTAAAGCTCGAGAATGCAACTTTTCAACAAGGAGAAGATCAAAAGAGAAAATCAGAAACAAATACAAAAGAGTTTTCAAACAATACAAATAATCAACTTCCGAATGCTCAAAAATATTTTAATACTACTGAAATTCTAAACCGAAAAGCATTACCATTGAATCTAGAATATCAAAAGAAAGTTCAAGAATATTTTAAACAAAAGAATGATTAGTTTTAATTATCAAATAGATTTTAATTTACCTAATGAAAATAAAATTTCAGAATGGATTTCAATAATAATAAAAACTGAAAATTTTAAAGAAGGTGAGATAAATTATATCTTTTGCGCTGATGATTATTTACATAAATTAAATGTAGAATTCTTAAATCATGATACACTTACAGATATTATTAGCTTCGATTATACCGTAGGAAAAGAACTACACGGAGATGTTTATATTTCTATAGATCGTGTTCGTGAGAATGCTATAGAATTCAATGTTCCTTTTGAGAATGAGTTACAGCGAGTAATCATTCATGGTGTATTACATTATTGTGGCTACAAGGATAAAACAGAATCTGACGCCAAACAGATGCGTTTTAAGGAAGACAATGCGCTAAAGCAATTAACTGATATTAATTAGATTCAAGTATATTTGCACTCGTGAAACAAGAACTCAATGTTTCACGTGGAACATAAATGGGGTTATTTCAAGAAACATATGATGTTATTGTTGTTGGTGGTGGTCACGCAGGAAGTGAGGCTGCTGCTGCTGCTGCTAATATGGGAAGCAAAACTCTACTTATAACAATGAGTTTGCAAAACATTGCGCAAATGTCTTGCAATCCTGCTATGGGAGGAATTGCAAAAGGGCAAATAGTTCGAGAAATTGATGCTTTAGGAGGTTATAGCGGAATTGTAAGTGATACATCAGCTATACAGTTTAAAATGCTAAACAAATCTAAAGGTCCAGCTATGTGGAGTCCACGAGCACAAAGTGACAGAATGCGTTTTGCAGAAGACTGGAGATTAATGCTGGAGCAGACCAAAAACTTAGATTTCTATCAAGAAATGGTTAACGGTTTGCTTATCGAGAAAGATAAAGTTGTTGGAGTTAAAACAACTTTAGGAACAGAAATTAGATCAAAAGCTGTTGTGTTAACTAATGGCACTTTTTTAAATGGATTAATTCATATAGGAGAGAAAAATTTTGGAGGAGGACGAGCTGGTGAAAGTGCTGCTACAGGAATTACAGAACAACTGGTTAATATTGGTTTTGATTCAGGAAGAATGAAAACAGGAACACCTCCAAGAGTAGATGGAAGATCACTAGATTTTTCAAAAATGATTGAACAACCTGGAGACGAAAACCCTGAAAAATTCTCTTATTTAGACATTACAAAACCACTTAAAGAACAGCGTTCATGTCACATGACTTATACAAGTCCTGAAGTCCATGATTTACTTCGAGAAGGATTTGATCGCTCACCAATGTTTAATGGTAGAATTAAGAGTTTAGGACCACGATATTGTCCTTCAATTGAAGACAAAATAAATCGTTTTGCAGATAAAGATAGACATCAATTATTTGTAGAACCTGAAGGATGGAATACAGTTGAATATTATGTAAATGGTTTTTCAACTTCTTTACCAGAAGATGTGCAGTATAAAGCATTAAGTTCTGTTGTTGGATTTAAAAACGTTAAATTTTTTAGACCTGGATATGCGATTGAATATGATTATTTTCCGCCTACACAATTAATGCATACACTTGAAACAAAACTGGTAGAAGGTTTGTATTTTGCTGGTCAGATTAATGGAACAACAGGATACGAAGAAGCAGCTTCTCAAGGCTTAATGGCTGGAATTAATGCAAGTTTAAAAATTCAAGAACGTGATGAATTTACCTTAAAAAGAAATGAAGCTTATATAGGTGTTTTAATAGACGATTTAATCACAAAAGGAACAGAGGAGCCTTATAGAATGTTTACCTCTAGAGCAGAATACAGAACTTTGTTACGACAAGATAATGCAGATATAAGATTAACACCTAAAGGTTTTGAATTAGGAATTGCTTCTAAAAAACGTATGAAACGAATGGAAGAAAAGCATAATGAGGCTAAAAAGTTTGTTCAATTTTTTAAAGATACAAGCGTTAAGCCTGAAGAAGCTAATCCAGTTTTAGAATCTAGAAAATCTTCATTAATGAAACAATCCGATAAGATGTTTAAAGTCTTTTCTAGGCCAAATATTTCAATTGAAGATGTTAGAAAATTTAAAGCAGTAGAGGCGTATATTCAAGAGAATAATTTGGATAATGAAGTTATTGAGCAAACGGAAATACAAGTAAAATATTCAGGATATATTGCAAAAGAGAAAAACAATGCAGACAAGCTTAATCGATTAGAAAATTTAAAAATTCCAAAAGATTTTGACTATTCTAAGATTAAGTCTATGAGTTATGAAGCAAGAGAAAAACTAAAAAAAATACAGCCAAAAACAGTATCGCAAGCATCACGTATTAGTGGTGTTTCTCCTAATGATATTTCTGTGTTGTTAGTTTATATGGGAAGATAATTTAATTATCTATTAATTATGTTTCACGTGGAACAATTCACTTAAATGAGAAAAAATTTAAACAAATTTATAGTAAAAGATTATTCGGTTTCTGGAGAAGAATTTGAATTAAGATATAATAAAGAGTTAGATTTGTTAGAAACTTTTCCTCAGCCTTCCGAAGATAATTTAGGTTCATATTATATAAGTGAGGACTATATTTCTCATACAGATTCTAAAAGAAATTTATTTGAAAACGTATATCACATCGTTAGAAAGTATGCTTTAAATCAAAAACTAAAGTTGATTAATTCTTTTCATCTTGAATCTAAAAATCTTTTAGATTTTGGTTGCGGAACAGGAGATTTTTTGCAAACTGCTTTTAAAGCTAATTGGACGGTTTTTGGAATTGAACCAAATCAAAACGCCAGAGACATAGCGAACAAAAAAACTAATAATTCTGTTTTTGAAATAGAACAATTGAATAAATTTTCTGCTCATAGTTTTGATGTCATAACTTTGTGGCATGTTTTTGAGCATTTGCCTAATTTAGGATATCATATATCTGTTTTTAAAAAGTTACTTAAACCAAATGGAAGATTAGTTATTGCTGTTCCTAATTTTAAATGTTATGATGCCGCTTATTATAAATCTTATTGGGCAGCTTATGATGTCCCAAGACATTTTTGGCATTTTTCTCAAGATTCAATAAAAAATATTTTTTCTAAAGTTGATATGGAAATACAAGATATGCTTCCAATGAAATTTGACGCGTTTTATGTTAGTCTACTTTCTGAAAAATACAAGAACGGTAAAATGAATTATTTTAAAAGTTTCTGGATAGGATTAAAATCAAATCTAAGAGCAAAAAGATCAAAAGAGTATTCTTCACTAATATATGTTCTAAAAAACACCTAGAAACGCATTAGAAGCGTTTTAAGCGTGTTTTATTAAATTCAAAACAAATTGCACACACCATTTTTAATACACTTAATACAGCTTTCTTAATGCTTAATTTGTAATAAACACAACTAATTGAAGGGTTGTTTTATCATAAATATTATTTATACTTAATATTTGAGAGAAAACGGTTAGCGATTATCGTATTAACTTTTATATTTTTGCGCAAATAAATAAACAACAAATGAAAAAATTACTTTTTATAGGAATTGCAGTTTTAACTATAGTTTCTTGTCAACAACAAAAAATTGGATTTGTAGATAATGTTGAGCTAATTAATAATTATCAAGAAAAAATTGATACAGAAGTAAAAATTAAAACAAAGATTGAAGATTTTCAAAAAAGAACTGATAGTTTACGTCAATCTTTTCAATTAGAAATTAATGATGCTGAAATTCAAGCTCGAAAAATGTCTCAAGCTGGAATTCAAAAATTATCTAAAGATTTACAAGATAAAGAGCAAATTCTTTCTCAACGGGTTCAGTTTGAAAAAAATCAAATTGCTCAAGAAAGTCAATCTCAAAATGATTCTTTAATTCAAAAAGTAAAAACTTTCGTTAAAGATTATGGAAAGAAAAATGGATATTCTTATATACTTGGAAGTAATGATGCTGGTAGCGTTATGTATGGAGAAGAAGCAAGTGATTTAACGCAAACTATTTTAGAAGCTTTAAATGCCGAATACGAGAAAGAATAATTTGAAAGTTCTTAAAAACTTTAAAGCCAGTTAAATCTGGCTTTTTTTATGCGTAAAAAACAAATGCATCTTTAAGTAAGGTAACTTTAAAATTGCCTTCACCAATTAATTCACCATCTGCTTCTATAAGAGATGAGTGTTTATCTTCAGTTTTAATTATTATAGAATCTGATTTTATAGTTTCTATTTTTTTATACTTTGTAATCTTTCCGTTAAATAGATTTAACAAGTTTTTTATAATATCAAATTTGCTAAAATCTTTTGCTATACTTATATCAAAATAACCATCAGAAGGATTAGGATTTTTAGTTAACTGCATTCCACCACCTGAATATTTACACAATCCAATTACAACCATTAAAGCTTTTGTTTTAATTAGATTAGAATTCACACTAATTTCTGCTTTAAAATTCTTATAAGAAAACAATCCAATCAAGGCGGCAATCAAATAGGCAATAGCACCAAGATTCTTATATTTCGCAACTTTACTTACTACAAATCCATCAAAACCAATTCCCGCCAAATTGTTAAAAAACACAGGTTCTTGATTTGAATTTAAAAACTCTATTTTTCCAATATCTTGATGTTTGTAATTACCCTTTGCGATTACTTGCATTGCCATTCTTGGATTCTTAGAAATACCATAAGTTTTAATCCAATCGTTACCTGTTCCTACAGGAATAATTCCAATTTTTATTAAAGATGGATCTGAGTATTTTTGGGTTTGAATAGCGTTTACAACATTATGTAGTGTTCCATCTCCTCCAATCACAATAACATCTTTAAAACCCTGATTAACAGCATTATGTATTAATTTAATGCTGTGCTTTGGGAATTCAGTAAAACAAAAGTCGAATTCAAAATTATAATCTTCTAATAAGGATTTTATTCTAGGCCATTTCTTTTTACTGGAACCATTTCCTGAAGTAGGATTAATAATTACAAACCACCTTTTTGCCTTAGACATTATGAAGATTTCTTATGAAGTAAACGTGTCAATTTTATAGAAAGATCAGTAAGTATAATCTTGGCATTTCCATTGCGTTCAATGTGATAAATGGCTTCTTCAACTTCTTTATTGATGTCTAAAATGTTATTTTCATGTACAAAAGGTGCGAATTTATTTAAATCAAAATTATTGCTTTTAGATTCAAAATAAACAAGATTACCAGAGCTATAAGTAAGTAATAATGTTTGTCTAAAAAACTCTAAGCAAAAATGTAAAAATTGTTTTTGAGTTTCGCGTCCAGTTTTTGCTATGGCTTCACTCCATGAAATTAAATCGTGAATTGCTGCTTTGTTACCTTTTGCTTTAAAAGCACTTCGAATCCAAAAAATAAACCATTCTTCAAATTGCAAATCTTCACTATCTTGATATACTAAATCACAGGCTTTATTGTAATTTCCGTTTGATTGATTTGCTATTTTTGAAGCTACAGATTCTTCTAAACTGTAGTTTTTTACCAATGCATTTTTAATGACTTCTTCTGGAAGTGCTGAAAAATTTAATATCTGGCAACGAGACCTTATAGTTGATATTATCTGATCTTCATTTTCTGCAATTAATATTAAAACTGTTTTTTGAGGAGGTTCTTCTATAAGTTTTAATAATTTGTTAGAACAGGATATGTTCATCTTCTCTGCCATCCAAATAATCATAACCTTAAAACCACCTTCATAAGATTTTAATGATAGCTTCTTTAAAATCTCTTGGGCTTCATCTACACCTATTTGGCTTTGTTTTTTTTCGGTACCTAATTTTTTATGTAAGTCGAATAAATTACAATATGGTTGTTCAGTAATTAGATTTCGCCATTCACTTAAAAAAAGAGAGGAAACGGGTTTACTCTTTACGCTTTCAGTTGTATTTACTGGAAAAGCAAAATGCAAATCAGGATGAGAAAGATTGTTGAATTTTAAATTACAAGAATGATCGCCTGAGTTATTTTCTCCACCAGTATTCTTGCAAAGTAAATACTGTGCATATGCTATGGCCATTGGTAATGTTCCAGAACCTTCAGGTCCAATAAATAAATTAGCATGTGGAACACGACCGTTATGAACACTTTTAGTAAGGTGTTTTTTTATATTGTCTTGACCGTAAACATCTGAGAAAAGCATCAAGCAAAGATAAAAGAATTCAAAAGTAAATTAAACATAAAAAAGTATATTTGTTTGGCAACGTTAATCACAATCCTAGTTTCATGAAAGTTTTCTTTTCAGTATTAATCACTTGTTTTTGTTTAAATCAAATCTATTCTCAAGACGAAGTAAAATTCCAAATTTATAAGCAGCATTATCTAAAGGGAGATGCTTTTTATATAGGAAATAATATATTGAGCAAAAACAATAAAACACCATATGTAACTTTCTCATTAATTAATGACGCGATAAGTATGAAATATATAGATGTTGATTCTCAAACGTCAACATTTAGCTCAAGCAATGCATCTTATAACTTAAAAGATGAGAATGCAAGAATTGTTAGCGCAACTCTATATTGGACAGCTGTTTACCCTTATAGTAAAGGAGGAAGGGGAGTGAAAAATAATACTTATTATTATAAAAAGGCTGAAGAAAGAACAGGTGATTATACTCAAATAAAATTCAAAACTCCTGAAAGCAAAAAATATATAGATGTAAAAGGAAATGTAATGTTTGATGGATTAAATAATAAAAATTATGAAGATAATGCACCTTACGTATGCTATGCAGACGTTACAGAATTAATGTCTAAAAAATCAAACGGAAATGGAGAATATTCTGTAGCTAATATAAGAGCTACTGAGGGATTTGTTTCTGGAGGAAGTACTGCTGGTTGGTTTTTGTTTATTATATACGAGTCGAACTTGCAAAAATCAAGGTATATATCAGCTTATAACGGGTTTTCTAGTTTATCAGACAATTTTGTAGATGTTGAATTTAAAAATTTCAAGACTAAAAGCAAAGGCACTGTAAATGCAACTGTTTTTGTCGCAACACTTGAAGGAGACAGTAAATTAGATCTTGATCAATGTGGCTTAATTAATCAAAAAACTAATAAAATACAGAACTTCAAAAACAAGCTTAGAACTCAAACCAATTTCTTTAATGGTAAATTAACTATAGACGATAAATATTTCACCAAAAGAACACCTAATAGTACAAATACATTGGGTTTTGATATTGCAAAACTTAGAATACCTAATAATTTAATAACAAACGATCAAGAAAATGCAATATTAAGATTAGGTAGTAAAGCCGATCGATTTTATTTCTATTTCTCTGCTTTTAAAACTGAAATTAGTGAAGAATTTCTGCAAATGAAATTGAAGAATTAAAAAGTTTATATATTTCTTATAGCCCCAAATAATTTAACAACTTCTTATAATTTACAATAAATTCTATTTTGCTTAAATCTACAACGTTATAGATGATTTTATAGTCTAAAAACACTTCAAAAGTTAGTGAAATTGGATTATTTTAAAGAAATTTGGTTCTTAAAAATAAACTAAGAAATAACTATATAAAAATATACCATGAGAACGCTTAACGATTTTAATTTCGAAAACAAAAAAGCATTAATTCGTGTAGACTTCAATGTACCATTAAATGATAAATTTGAAGTTACTGATACAACTAGAATTGTATCTGCAAAACCAACAATTATTAAAATTTTAGAAGATGGTGGAAGCTGTGTTTTAATGTCTCACTTAGGAAGACCAAATGGAGTAGAAGATCAATTTTCTTTAAAGCACATTGTTTCTTATGTAGAAGAAATTATTGGAGTAGAAGTTAAGTTTATTAATTCTTGTGTTGGAGAAGAAGCAGAAGCTGCTGTAGCAAGTTTACAACCTGGTCAAATATTACTATTGGAAAATTTACGTTTCCATCCTGAAGAGAAAAAAGGAGATTTAGCTTTTGCCGAACAATTATCAAAACTTGGTGATATATATGTAAATGACGCTTTTGGTACAGCACATAGAGCGCATGCATCTACAACTATTATAGCTCAATTTTTCCATGATAAGAAGTGCTTTGGAAATTTATTAGCCAAAGAAATAATAAGCATTAAAAAAGTAATGGAAACAGGTGAAAAACCAGTACTTGCAATTTTAGGTGGTGCTAAAGTTTCGTCAAAAATTACTGTAATCGAAAACATTTTAGACAAAGTAGATCATTTGATTATTGGAGGAGGTATGAGTTTTACTTTTATTAAAGCTCAAGGAGGGCAAATTGGTAATTCAATTTGTGAAGACGATAAGCAGGAACTTGCATTAGATATTTTAAAACAAGCAAAAGCTAAAGGAGTTCAGGTACATATTCCAGTAGATGTTATTGCTGCAGACGCTTTTAGTAACGATGCAAATACTCAAGTTTGCGATATCTATAAAATTCCTGATGGATGGGAAGGTGTAGATGCTGGTCCAAAATCAATTGAATTATTTGATAAAGTTGTAAACGAATCTAAAACAATTTTATGGAATGGACCGCTAGGTGTTTTTGAAATGGAAAAATTCGCAAATGGAACTATCGAATTAGGAAACTCTATAGCTAAAGCAACTAAAAATGGAGCATTCTCTTTAGTTGGTGGAGGTGATTCCGTTGCGGCTGTAAAGCAGTTTGGTTTCCAAGACAAAGTAAGTTATGTAAGTACAGGAGGAGGAGCAATGTTAGAAAGCCTTGAAGGAAAGACACTTCCTGGTATTGCAGCAATTTTACAATAGGTTAACATATTTAATTTCATTAATAAATCAAAAAGTACGATTTTAGCGTTTCTATCGTTTTTAAATTTTATTTAATTTCATGTTCACAAGAATCGTACTTTTTTTATGTTGCTTCCAAATAGGTTTTTCACAAACTAAAGATTCTACAGCTGTTCCAGTTGCAGAAGAACCAATTAAAAGCATCATAAAGGATACTGTTATCGATGGTAAATCTCAAACCATTAAAACAGTAAACCCTGTAATAGATTCGTTGTCTTTAAAAGCCTTAGAAGATCATCCTCAAGCAATAGAAATTGACGAAAAATGGTTAGAAGAATTGTATAGTTCTTCATTATTTGACACCATATACAAATCGATTTCAGAATTAAAATACGAGGAGGTTTACTTTCCAGAATTGCCTACAGATACTTTAAAAAAGCGTTTAAAAGAACTCGACGCTAAAACACCTTTTAATATCGAATACAATCCGTCTTTAGAAAGTGTAATAAAAGGTTATTTAAAATCAAGACGAAAATCATTTGAAAAATTAATAGCGCTTAGTGCATATTATTTTCCAATGTTTGAACAAGAATTAGACAACCACAATATTCCATTAGAAATTAAATATCTAGCCATTGTAGAGTCTGCCTTAAAGCCAAGAGCAAAATCAAGAGTTGGAGCAACTGGTTTATGGCAATTTATGTTTACAACAGGTAAACAATATGGTTTAGATGTTAGTAGTTATGTAGACGAAAGAAGTGACCCAATACTATCTACAGAAGCAGCTAGTAAATATTTAGCAAGTCTATATAGAATATTTGGAGATTGGGATTTAGCCTTAGCTGCGTATAATTCAGGTCCTGGAAATGTGTCTAAAGCAATTAGACGTTCTGGAGGTTACAAAAACTATTGGAATATAAGACCACATCTTCCTCGTGAAACAGCTGGATATTTACCAGCATTTTTAGCTACAATGTATATTTTTGAATATGCAGAAGAGCATGGTTTTCAACCAAACAAAACAGAGCAAACATATATTGAAACAGATACTGTTAGAGTAAAACAAATGATTACACTAGATCAAGTTGCGGAACTAACAGGTGCAAAAATTGAAGAACTACAATTTTTAAACCCATCATACAAATTAGATATTATACCTTATTTAAAAGACGAAAATTACACTTTGCGTTTACCAAGAGAATACATAGGTACATTTGTAAATAATGAAGAACAAATTTATGCTTATGCAAAAGCGGAATTTAATAAACGCGAAAAACCATTACCACAATTTTTAGACTCAGATACACAGATTAAATATAGAGTTAAATCTGGAGATTATTTAGGAAAAATAGCTAGAAAATATGGCGTAAGAGTAAGCCAAATAAAACGATGGAATGGATTAAGAAGTAATAATCTACGAATTGGACAGCGACTAACTATATACCCAAGAAATCCTTCAGCAGGAGTATCACCGCCAAAATCTAATCCTAAAACTGTTGTAGATAAAACAGGAAAAAAGACTTATAAAGTACAGTCTGGAGATTCGTTTTGGAGTATTGCACAGAAATTCCCAGGAGTATCAGTTCAAAATTTAAAAGACTGGAACAATATAAGTAGTAATAAACTTAAAATAGGAATGATTCTTGTTGTTTCAGAGTAAAACCAATTTCAAAATGAAAAAATTAATTATAGCAGTTGTATGTTTATTCTTTGTTATAAGCTGCAACGAATCAGAAAACTCAAAACGTATTTTATCGTCTTCATCTGGAAACATTAACGTTTTATCTGTTGTAATAGACAACAATCTTTGGGAAAGTAAAGTTGGAGAAGTAATTAGAAATGTATTAGGTGATGATGTTTATGGCTTGCCTCAAGACGAACCTCTTTTTACTTTAAGACAGATGCCAACTGTTGTCTTTACAGATTTTGCTAGAAAAAACAGGATAGTTTTTAAGGTTGAAAAAGGCAAAGAAGCTACTACAAAGTATTACGAAAACCCATTTGCTAAACCTCAAAAACTAGTTTTAGTTACTGGAATGACAGATGCAGAAATTTCAAATGAAATTGAAACAAATGCTAAAAAAATAATTTCAGAATTTAAAAATGAAGAGCTTAAAGAAAAGCAAAGACGAATAAAAATATCTTTACATAAAAACACTAGTATAGAAGAAGTTTTAGGACTTACATTAAATTTTCCTTCAGCTTATAGGATAGCAAAAGAAGATAATAAGTTTTTCTGGATTAGAAGAGATATAGATACTGGTACTTTAAATTTGATGCTTTATGAAATGCCTATTGATGCCTTTTCTTATGGTGAAGATGCAATTTTAGATGTAATTAAAATGAGAGATTCAATTGGACAAAAGTATATTCCTGGACCTTCAGAAGGAACATTTATGGTTACAGATAAAGCATACACACCTTTTATGCAAGAAACAATTGTAGACAATAAGCCAACATTGGAAACAAAAAGCACTTGGGTTGTTAAAGGTGCTTTCATGTCGGGGCCATTTATTAATTACGCTATTAAAGATGAAATTAATAAACGTTATATAATTATAGAAGGGTTTGCGTATGCGCCAGCTGTAGAAAAAAGAGATTTAGTTTTTGAGCTAGAATCAATAATAAAGTCAATAAAAATTAAATAAAAAAAAGCCAACTTTAAGTTGGCTTTTTTTTATAGTAGAATTAACTATTCTTTTTTATCGTCTTCTATCTTCTTGTCAGGATCTTCTTCTTTACTAGCATCTTTAAATTCTTTAATTCCGCTACCTAATCCTCGCATAAGTTCAGGAATTTTCTTTCCACCAAATAATAATAGTACCACAACTACAATCAAAATAATTTGAGGTGCTCCAATAACTAATGATATTATATTTGAAACCATAATCTTAAAAATTTTATAAAACAAAGTTAATAATTAAAGTTTAATAAAAACGTTTAACAAACAACTTTCATATAACTAAAGAACGATTACTTTATTTTGTTAATTTTGCTTAAGTATGGCTAAATCAAAAAAGAATAAAAGAAGGTTCACTAAAAAGCTTCTGCATAAGTACAGATTGGTAGTGCTTAATGAAGAAACTTTTGAAGAAAAATTTGCAGTTAAACTTACAAGATTAAATGTGTTTGTTATTGTATCTGTTTTAGCAATATTTCTAATATTTTCTACAACTTTATTAATAGCGTTTACGCCTTTAAAAGAGTATATTCCTGGATATTCATCTACTGCATTAAAGCAAAAAGCAACAGTATTGAATTACAAAGTAGATTCGCTTGAGCAGGTAATTGTAATGAATGAGCAGTATTTCGAATCTATTAAACGCGTATTAAAAGGCGATGTTAGTAAAGTTGAATTTAACAAAGATTCAATAATAAAAGCGGCAGAGCTTGATGTTTCAGAAATAAACCTAAACCCTTCTAAAGAAGATTCTATTTTAAGAGAAAAAGTTGATAAAGAAGACAAATACAGTCTATTTGAATCAGCCACATCAAAAGTAAGTTATGTGTTTTTTACTCCTGTATCAGGAACAATAAGTGAAGGGTATAATGCTAAAGAGAAGCATTATGCTGTTGATATTGTTGTAGCAAAAGACACACCTGTTAAAGCAGTTGCTGATGGAACAGTAATTTTAGCGGAGTGGACAGCGCAAACAGGTTACGTTATCATTTTAGATCATGGAAACGGATTGATATCTGCTTACAAACATAATGCTGCACTTACTAAAGAACAAGGAGAACTTGTGAAATCTGGTGAAGTTATAGCTTTATCTGGAAATGCTGGAGAACTAACAACTGGACCACATTTACACTTTGAACTTTGGAGTGATGGTTACCCTATAGACCCAACAAATTTTATTGATTTTGAATAAATGAAACTAAAAGCAAAATCACTTAAGGAATTGTTAGCAAAGCCATTTGCTAAGCAAATACAAAAAAGAGTTAAGAAATGGTCTGATAGACCTTTCGAAACTCAAAAAAAAGTATTTCAAGAACTAATAGGATCTGCGGCTACAACTGCTTTTGGAAAGGACCATGACTTTGTAAGTATAAACACATATAAAGATTTTGTGAAACGAGTTCCAATAAGAGATTATGAAGCTTTAAAAGTTTATGTAGATAGAGTGGTTAAAGGAGAAGAAAATGTCTTATGGAAAGGAAAACCAATTTATTTTGCTAAAACGTCTGGCACTACATCAGGAGCAAAATATATTCCTATTACTAAAGAAAGTATGCCTTATCATGTTGAAGCAGCAAGAAATGCAATCTTATTGTACGTTGCTGAAACAGGAAAAACAGATTTTGTAAATGGAAAAATGATTTTTCTTCAAGGGAGTCCAATACTAGAAGAAAAAAATGGAATTAATCTTGGAAGATTATCAGGAATTGTAGCTCATTATATTCCTAAATACCTGCAAAAAAACAGAATGCCTAGTTGGGAAACTAATTGTATTGAAGATTGGGAGGCAAAAGTAAATGCAATAGTTGAAGAAACACTTCCAGAGAACATGACAATTATAAGTGGAATTCCTTCTTGGGTTCAGATGTATTTTGAAAGGCTACAGGAGAAAACAGGAAAAAAAATTGGAGATATTTTTAAAAATTTCAATCTATTTATTTTTGGAGGCGTAAACTACGAACCTTACAGAACAAAGTTTGAGAATTTAATAGGCAGGAAAGTAGATAGTATAGAGTTGTATCCTGCTAGCGAAGGGTTTTTTGCTTTTCAGGATAAACAAGACGAAAAAGGGATGTTACTTCTGTTAAACTCAGGTATTTTTTACGAGTTTGTAAAAGCAGATGAGTTTTATAACGAAAACCCAAAGAGGCTTTCAATTGAAGAAGTAGAAATTGGTGTTAACTATGTTATGATAATATCTACAAATGCTGGACTTTGGGCATATAATATTGGAGATACCGTTGAGTTCACCTCATTAAAACCATTTAGAGTTATAGTAACTGGAAGAATAAAACATTTTATTTCAGCTTTTGGAGAGCATGTAATAGGAAAAGAAGTAGAACAAGCAATGCAAGAAGCTACAGAAAACAGCAACTTGGGTATTACAGAATTTACAGTCGCACCTCAAATTAACACTAAAGTAGAATTACCATATCACGAGTGGTTTATTGAATTTGAAAACAAACCAGAAAACATAAAAGATTTAGCTATTAAAATAGATAAATCAATGCAAAATCAGAATAGTTATTATCTTGATTTAATAGAGGGTAAAGTTCTTCAGCCATTAAAAATAACGGTAGTTAAAAAAGAAGGATTTAAGAATTACATGAAATCTGTAGGCAAGTTAGGAGGCCAAAACAAAGTCCCAAGACTAGCTAATGACAGGAAAATTGCAGATGCTTTATATAAGTCTAATTTAGTGAATTAGTGTATCTTTGCACGTCAAAAGACATAAATGAGTAAGAAACTTCAAGGAAGAACAAGGGCTCAAGAGAGCACCAGTGCTATTGAAAGGATGTACATTACCATGAGACACCTTTTCAATCGGGGATTTTATAAACCAATGGGTATTTCAGGAGAAACACTTCGTCAAGGTTTATTATTATTAAGACCAGAGATATATGGTTCAATTGCAGAGGAAAAAGCTGAGCTTGACGGTTTACTGTATGTGATTGATAGATTACCAAAAGGAATAGAAGAATGTAGATTTATAAACTTAACAAGTGATGAAGGCTTCGGAAACTCTCATTTTGAAGCTATAGTACCGCCAAAAAGAAGAAGAAATTGCTACAGAATAGATGAAGAGCAAATGAATATTGAGATAACTAGGGGACGCTCTGAAATCTATGATATTTTAACCCATTTAACATTTTTATTTATTGAGTCACACAAAATTAGTAACCGTGTTTTAATAAGTGATAAAGGGCACACTACTAGAGATTGGACTAAACTTGAAAAAGTGGTTTTAGCAAATAAGAAACTTACACTAAAAGAAAGGGAAATAGCGCTTACTCATACAGGTAATATTCTTGGCAGAACATTCGAAGAACTTTTAGAAGTTTACCAAAGTCTAGCTACAAAAGAACAGCCTGAACGATTTTTGAATATTGTATATTGGTTAGGTAAGAATGCTATTATAGAACAGGTTAAAAACTATAAAAGAACAGTTACTTTTAGCCCGGTTTTAAGAGAGCGTTTAGGCCATCATATTCATGGAGAGGAATGGGCAAATAGGATTAAGGAAACATTAAAGGTAAATAACTTACTTAATCGTCAAATTCACATTATAAGCGCTAATTCACATAGTGTAATGAATACACTTCATGTAAACAAAGCACTAAAAACACTTATAGGCAAAAAAGATATTTTTAGTATTTACGAAGAATTGAGTAAAGAAGAGAATCAGCAACTACGTAATAAAGTTTCACAACTAGCGTTAAAAGAAGGAATGATTTATTTAAAGGATCAATCAGGTACCAACATTGATGTTCAGATTTTTGACACTCAAAAAATTGATTTTGCTAGTATTGATTTAAAAATCGACAAAAAGCCTAGTCTTAAAGACAATCCAGTAATTATAGTTATGGATTATGCTTTTGGAGAACAAGCGTATGAAACAATTGATGAGTTGTTAAAGCCTTTCAAAAAAGAAAAGGGAGAAACTCATTTAGACATTAAGTCTGTTTCTATAATGGGTAAAGCAGGAATATTAGATGGAGGTAAAGGAGATATAATGATTCCTTCTGCACATATATTTGAAGGTACAGCGGATAATTATCCTTTTAAAAATGAATTAAAAAAGAAAGATTTTCAAGGGCA
>Ga0102815_10000880_pt1 | contig 19366 bp, 14 predicted proteins | sample ColrivemetaGS759_FD_79113 | JGI IMG/M metagenome (GOLD analysis project Ga0102815, IMG submission 79113) | Estuarine microbial communities from the Columbia River estuary - Ebb tide ETM metaG S.759 | ecosystem: Environmental > Aquatic > Marine > Intertidal zone > Estuary | place: USA: Columbia...
ATTGTTAAAACAAATCAAACGAAATATAAATTACATTTTTCTAAATGCGAAGGCAACACGATGGATTATTTTCAGTTTGATAGAAATAAATTATTAACAAAATTATACACATGAAAAGTACTATTTTAAGTTTTGTTTTTGCCTTATCAATGATTGGGATTTTAATGGTTGGTTGTGCGAAAACAGATCCGAATGAAGAAACAAATGACTTGTTGAATGGCACCTGGAAAGCCACGTCTTTTATCACAAATGATAATGTTGAACGGATTACAGGTGATATCACCAAAAATACAATGGTTTTTCAGAAAGATTCAATTGATGGCGGCCTGTTGTCCTGGGATATCGTTACGCCTCTTGTACAACTTGAAGATTGGAGTGGGCGATATAATATTTATAATAGCGGCACACGCCTTGGATTTGCGGATAAAACTTTCTCCGTAACTTTTGAAGGGGACCTCTTGAAAATGACTTTGTTGAACGGAGATGAAGCCTATGATATCGTTGCGGAAATGAAATAATGCTAAAAATCCGGCTCTGCCATTAGAAAGTAAAATATCAACTATTTTGAAATGAATAAGCCTGGATTATGTTTCTAAATAAAAAAAACCGGTCAGACATCTGACCGGTTTTTTTTATTTTATCATTGTTCTGCTTATTCCAATATTAATTTCTTAAAGCGAACCCCTTGCTCAGTCAATATCTTTATCAGGTAAATTCCCTCAGTGATATCCGTTAAGGATAAGTTTACGAGGTTTTTATGTTCCGGATTCAGAAGATGCTTCTCAATACTTCTTCCTGAAATATCCATAATGTCGATCTGGATCATTTCCAGCTGATGACTTTTGACAATGATATGATCTTTAGCCGGATTCGGGAATAGGGTAATTCTTCCTTCTGAGAGGTCCTGAACGGCACTGTGGATGAAAGCAACACAATCTGAAGTGTCAATACACTCTCCGTTGTCGATGACCACAGAATATAAGCCGGACCCATCTGGAATAAACATCGCCTCCGTCGCGCCTTCAATGACTGTATTTCCATTTCCGCAGTCCAGCCACTGATAACTGTTTGCGACCGCATTGCTTTGCAAACTGTTGTCGGATTCAATGATATTAAAATCAATTGTTTTAACAAAAACACGCGTTTCAATGATGGAGTCACAAGCCCCCTCAATTGGAAAAATGCTTTGATAAGCAAAATAATCCTGAATGTTTGAAATGGTATTTCCATCCGCAAAGGTAACAGCCTCATTTCGACAAACCTGAAGGGTATCAATTCCGTAAAAGGCAGGTAAAATGTTCAGATTGGTTTGAATAATAGAATCACAACCAAATTCTGATGTTAAATTACTGGTGTAACTTGTAGACTCGGTGATATATTCAACAGTAGCTCCATCCGGAAAAGTATATGCCAAACCTGAACAATGATCAAATTGTTCTTCGAGTTGGTAGGCTTTGCTCACCATGACATAAACCGCTTTTGAAAAGATGATACTGTCTCCGGCAAGTGTGATTTTAGCTCTGTAATACCTGTCTTCTGTAAGCGCATCTGATAAATAGGTCTTCAGATTGGCTCCGAAACCTCCATTCACATTCTTCCAGCCTCCTATACCACTGCCGGATTCCTGCCACTGTATGCCTCCCGGTTTGAAAGAAAGGCTCACCCGTGCTTTATCATTTTCACAAATAATGGAATCTTTTGCTGAAATGGTTCCCTCTGTCCAGATTCTGTTTGTCAGAATCATTCCAATCATGAAACGGGATCCAAAATCGGCATTCAGTTCCGTAATATTGTTACCCTCCGGCCCTGCCTGGTAAAAGCTATTTATTCGGCTGGGGACTTCCGTCTGAATGCCTAAAGGGGAGAATGCGCCGGATTGTGCTTGCTTGATTCCAAAACCAGCCAGGATGGTTGAATCCTCAAAAGCTATTTTTTGATCGAATGCAAAATCCTGCCAGCTGCCCAAATGCTCTTCAGCCAGTATCAGACTGGCTGTTTCCGCGATAATTGTCCCGGATTCATCCAGGATGACACCATAGACTTCATTCCCAGTATTGGCCGGGTCATTGGAAACATATATCTGGATGGATTGAACATCAGACAGGCCATTGATCCTGAATTTTGCAGCCAGTATGCCTGCTGATCCTGATGGAAATCCCAGTGCAGCATCCGGATTGTCTGAACTAGCATAACCATAATGAACATCCGTGATCTCCTGTTCGAATAAATTAAGGTTGTCATCCAGATCGCTGTCATCAGGGACAATTACCTGAATGGTTTGCAAACCAAAATTCATCGCCTGGTAAGGCTCAAATTCTATTAATGACTGACTGTTTGCCGGTATTCTGTCTATCGTTTTAATATTTTCATAGCTATTACTGCCTTCGATTTTCATGTGAACATCAAAGTCTATGATGTCACTCAGCCCACGGTTATAGACGATAGCCCGTATGGTTTCAGGATTTCCAAATTCTCCGGGAAGCCTGGAGAAGGCATAAATTTCACCAACACCCAGATCTTCAAAATGAATTGGGGTGAATCGGAAAGTTCTACCAGGATCTGGTTTTGGGAATTCGTCCGGATGACCAAATTTAAATCCAGCGGTTCCTGATTCTTCATAATTTGAATTTTGAAAATAGACATCTGTCCATTCTGAATTAGCCCTTTTTCCAACTAATAATAAATCAGTGTCAGAATTGCCAGAACCTTTGAGCCCGCAGCCCGCTGTTTTTTGAGCGGAGGGGTTTGCTGAGGAGGTCCAGTCACCATAAACGAATTCGATGATATTTGAACCTTCATATAGTTTGATCTGAAATGCCAAATCTTCGTATTGGTAGTCCGGATCAAGCGATTTTTCTTTGATGCCACTATATTGTATCGTGCAAAGCCTGTTAGGGGCCTCACCGGTGGTTAAAACGCGGTATTCCGGGTCTGAACCCGCTTCCAGGTCATAATTAAATGCACTGATCAGGTAATTATCTGCCGGATCATCACTATTGAAAATGCCCATCAAACTCTGATCGGTTGCATCAAAATACATAGCGGTATCTGACGGGGCAGTTGTGCCGAGTTTAATAAAACCATTGGTATTCAGTATGAAATTTGAAAATTTTTCACAATTGTATTCAAATTCAAACCCTATCTCAACCGGGTTGGAATTCGCATCATCAAAATTTGAAACTTCGATAAGTATAGATTGATCCCCTAAAATCTCAAAATTGCCTGATAGGTTTTTTGCCTTTTCAGCCAGATAATTCAGTTCTTCCTTGCAGGTAACAACAATAAAACTCTCTTTTATATTTGTATTTTCTCCGGCGATGTTCCTGACCATCAGTGTCACCTTGTATATACCTGCTTCCCTGTATTGTGTTCGAGGATTTTTTAAAGTAGAACTTGCTGGTATGCCACCTTCAAATTCCCAATTCCAAATGAGCGGGTTGTTAATGCTCAGGTCAGAGAAATCGACGGATTGTCCGATTGAAATATTATTTTCATTTACTTCAAAATCAGCCAAAGGAGGTTCGGATGCAGAATATACAGGGCTCTCCCACAATCCTCTTCCGAAAGTAGCTGCCCGCATAATGCTCTGAGAAGGAATCGAGTCATAGTAGATTTCCAGTTCTTTTACTACGGTTTTTGGCAATCCTGTATTGAACAAGGCCCAGTCTGCATCGCCGATCTTAAAATAGACACCGAAATCAGTTCCGAGATACAATTCACGGATCAAATCATTTTGGTCATTATGACAAATGGTTTGAGCAGGAACAGGTGGCAAACCTTTCGATATGTTTTTCCATTCATTTCCACCTTTTGCAGATTCAAAGACACTGTTATCATTATAACCACCATAAGTAACCCAGATTAGATTCGGGTCGTCATCGCTCATTTCAAAGTAAGTGATCTCATTCGTTGTCGGTAAATTTCCTGAAACGTTATCCCAGTTTTGTCCTCCATCAATCGTTTTCCAAACAACATTCCTTTCACATGCATAAATGATCAGTGTATCGATGGGAGAGATAGCCAGATGTCTGAATTTATTTAATGAACCCAGTTCAAAAATAATTTCCCAATTATCTCCCTGGTCATAAGTTTTATAAACATGCTCATATCCGGAATACAAAATATTCGGATCCAGCGGATTGATAATGTAGGGGGTTTCCCATGCGCCGGATGCATCCTCCGGTTTAATGTATGTTTTAGTTTCCCAGTGGTCCCGGGTTCTTCGGATACCACCAAACTGGAATTCAGCATATTGAACGTCGTTATTTGAATAATCAATCAAACATTCCATACCGTCTCCGCCAAGCACGTCCGACCAGCTTCCATTGTAATAACTCTTAGAGCCATTGTCTTGCAATCCGGTTATGATATCGTAACGGGATGTTTGTGAAAGTCCCAATTTGTACATTTCACTATTGATGATGCCATTTGAAATATTTACCCAATTGACGCCGTCATCTGTCTTGTATAATCCACCATCATTACATTCATACAAACTATTTCCATTATAAGCCAGATAATGTTTATCTGCGTGAACCGTTGGAATTCCTGTGTCACCGGTTCCCGTCCAGTGACTGGACATAAACCAATTTAAACCACCGTCAACGGATTTCCAGCAACTGACTCCACCACAGAAAAGGGTGTTCGAATCATTGGGGTCAACAATGAATGTCAGGTCGTACCAGGCTTGTCCACCTCCTCTGGCACCATCCAATGCACCGGATAATATATTCGGCCTCTCAGCACTGTAATCCGTGAGGTATACGGTTGAATAACTGATTCCGGCATCAACAGACTTTATGATCGCCTTCAGGCCGTTGTCAGAGGCTGACACCACTCCATAAACAATATTCGGGTCAGACACGGAGGCAGATAATTCAATTCTTCTTGCGTCATTTTCAAATTCATCGTATACCGTTTGGGCGTTATTTCCAAAATTGGTGATCCTGAATATTTTACCAAATTCTTTGCTCGATGCAAAAATGATGGAAGGGTCATCGGTTTTGAATTCAATATCGCATATTTTTTCATCGGATAATATCTTTTCCCAGTTGTCTCCTGCATCCTTGCTTCTGAAAACACCGCTTGAAGTTGCTGCATACATCAGATTGAGATCGATCGGATCGATCAGGATCTTATTTACGGTTTTACCGCTGGCCAGATTGAAGCTAAGGCCTGTCGTTTCCCAGGTATCCCCGCCATCTGTTGATTTTAAAAGTCCGATTCCATTGTCATAATTCCAATGATCCATGTCTCCTGTTCCGAGGTAGATCGTCTGTGAAAAATCATAGTCTTTGGGTATGGCAATTGCCGTACAAGCTAAATAATCAATGCCGTCTGTCAAAGGTCTCCAGGTTCCACCTCCATTTTCAGTGGTCCACAAACCTCCGCCGGATGTAGTTACCCATAAATGATCAGGATCTGTCGGGTGAAATCCGATCTGATTGATCCTGCCGACACCGGCGTACCCGCCATTTGAACCGGTTGGTCCAAGATTAACCCAGGCACCCGCACCGCCGTCCCGGTCCTTACTGCTGGTAAAAGCAGCAAATGCCTCATCATATTGTCTTTGGTCAGGAAATTTTCCTTCAGGCCCGTCAACTCTTGATTCCCAATAGTTTTCCCATCGTTTAAACTGTTTCCAGCCATAGGCTTTTAGTTTAATTCCGTTTTCTACATAATAACCATTCTCGATATTTTTTCCGGCCCAATAGCTGTTAAAGGCAGTACGGTACTCCTGAAGGGTATATTCTTCATTACTCCTTTCCTGCGGCAATAAGCTTGTCCAGGCTTGCGAAAATGATAATAAACTAGTGAATAGTAAGGCTGCGCTTAGGATAAATTTCATTGTCCTATTTAATTTAGTGGAGGTTCACAAAATGGAATATTAAACGATAAACGACTCGAAGGCTTGATTCGCTTTCTATTCCTTTAATAATATCAAAAGTAACGAATTGCATTGAATGCTACTTTAATTTAACCGAAACAATTCCAATCCCATGCCCTTCTTTTAATTCCTGGTTTGTCAGACCGGGTCCTATCGAAAGCTGAACCTTTTGTATCGATTCAATTTTAAAGTCATTTTTTATGGTGTGTTCAAAATAGTAAGGCAAAAAAGTCGGGTAGGGTCGCGGCATGATCACCGTCTTTACCTGCTTCAGATCCTTCAAAGATATACGGTATTCCTTCAACTCTGTTCCCAACTCAACAATAGCACCATAAGCAACTCCCAGATTGTCAACCAGGGCCAGTTGAACTGGCAATACTTTCTTGTCCAGGGAGCGTGCTTTTATGATGAGCTCATTTTTTGCATTCAAAAACTTGTTGAGCTGAACGGTTTCTTTATCTATGAAATAACTCATGGTATAATCGTAAATGGGGCTGGCATTCAGATTTTCCGTATCAACTTTATGCAATTGGTTTAATTCGATCTGAATTTCACGCTCATTTTCCTGATCAGTCGGCATTAGCTTATAATTATCCGGCCAGAATTTTAAGGATAAACCGCTGGGTTCGTTCGCTGCATTAAATAATGTAATGGCGTGTGCCTGATTTAATACTTTGATCTGATAACTTTTGCGATCCCAAAAATCCCAGTTGAATGGGTGTCCCTTTCTGTCTGCCGGGAAGGTTCGGACTTCTTTGTCAGTTTCTACCAGGATATAGTAATTTAGAAAACCTTCCTGAACATATTCTGCCGGGATCTCAGCGGAATATTTAAAACCGGCAAGTTTTTCCATTTCAATTGATTTGCCTCTCCATCCCTGCATGATCTCAAGCTTTACACTTTTTATTTCATCCGGACTGATGACCTGGGCTTTTATTTCGAGTGGATTCCCGGCGAATGCTTCCCTTATTTTATCCTGTACGATATATGTTTTGTCAACGGTAGATCCGGGGGCATGGAATTTATTGAATTGATCCTTTTTCCAGGTAAAACTCGCTGCAGAGGCATCTTTTTTTTCAATTTGCCTGACTAAATAACTACCAGGCAGAATGTTGAATTCACCATTTGTAGTTGTGATCTCTGGACTTTCAGCGTTTAACTGATGAACAGAAAAAGATGCTCCGATGTCTTTTAGGTCCAGCTTCATTTTCCTTGTATTCCACTGAATGACGGCAACGGTTTTATCCAAACTGTTTCTTCCGAAAAGATTATCGATCACCAGTACATCCGGCATCACTTCCAATCGCCAGATTCCTTCCACTATTTTATCCAGAAAATAAGCACCCGTTCCATCATATTTGACCAGCGGGCAATTGCCACGACCTGCAATTTCCTTCAGTTCAGTGGCTTGTTTTGGATTAATATTTGTTCCATTGGTATGGAAATATTTCCCATTAGAATTATACACAACCATATCATGCTCTTGATCGATCACGAAATCCCCGAAATGCGTGTTATTCGGAAAAGTCCCAAAATCGGAACCCAGCGGGATGTCGTGGAATATCTCTGAACAAATTTTAAGTGCAAGTGCCTTATGAGGCGCATAAGCAAGATTCATGTAATGCGTATTGTATTCAGTATTGGCATAAGCCAAATAACTCGGGTCATAAGAAAAATGAGTAGCCAGTTGTATGCCTGCTTTTCTGAATGACCTGGCAATGGCTGGATACATATAGGATTTGCCAATGTCGGCAGCATCAAATTCATAAACGATCCTGGCTGCTTGCCTTTCCTTAAGTGTTTCATCAAAAGGCATGAAATACTGGTCCACGTTAGGCAGATAATTTCCTGGAAGTTCCTGTTGGTAACCCAGTCCGGTCGGATACCACTGAAAAGTACCGCCATCGATACCCGCATCAAAATAGGCATCCATAAAATGAACGCCGTGACTGGTGTTATAAAAAATCGGCCCGGCATAACCGGATTTCTTGACAGCTTTTACCATTTTGCTTACGAAATTTGTAACATAATCGGCATCTCCCTTATGATGGGGCTCATTGCTGATCTCCATGGCAATGAGTCTGGGGTCATTTTTATATTCTATACCTGTATATGGATTAATATGCGCCATAAACTGGGTCAGATAATTTTGCTGTGCAATTATGGCATTCTGGTTTGTTAAACAATTATCTTTTCCATATTTATGGGAAAAACCGGGCGTTTCCGGCGCTGGTTCCGGCCATCCATTTCCCCAAAATGCGATGGGCGTCAGAATGTAATTGATATCGTAGGAGGCTAATTTTGCCAACAAATAGTCAAAAGCCTTTAAATGTTCATTATTTATAAGATTGCCCAGGGTGTCGCTGATCTCAGTATCCCAAACATGGACTCGGTACAGGTCAAAACCCAGTCTGGAAAAATGATAAACATCCTGATCCATTGCATCGTATATATCGATTCCCAGTTTTTCTGCTGAACGAAATGCGTGCGCAAAGGGAACCGTATAGTTTACACCAAATCCTTCCGTTTGCATGCCTTCGGCATTTCTGATAATGCCTGTTTCGTCCACGTAAAAATGAGCTTCCTGACTCCTTATTTGTACGCTCTGTATGAGAATTAACAGTAGTATTAAGACGCTGGTATTGAAAAATCTACTTGCGGGTATCATGTTGAAAATTTTGATAAAGATATATAATTTGAACAGGATATACTGCAATTATCCAAAGCTGTAAGGGCTTGTATAAAACGAGAATATAAAATGAAGACATGAAAATGGCTTCAAAAATAATGGGGTAACAAAAAAATGCTAATACAGGCTTTATTTCAATACTTTATCTAAGGCATCCTCGATCAGCGGGCGCATGATGTCATAGCCTTCAGTATTGGGGTGAACCCCATCGTACGTGAGTGATTTTAATAAACCCTTCTCTTCATTTTTCATCAGAGAGTAAAAATCAAGGTAGATAATATTGTTTGCCTTTGCATAATTTTTTAAAGCGATATTGAGCTTCTCAATTTTGTCAGCAGGTTTGATGTAGCTGTTCCAGGGATATTTTGAAGCAGGCAAAATAGAACAAAGAACAACTTTGATGTCATTCATTTGAGCCAACTGAACCATGGAAAAAATATTATCGAGGATCATTTTGAGTGTCGTTGGTCCTGTGTTTTCTGCCAGGTCATTCGTGCCTGCCAGAATGATCACCGCTTCAGGATGCAGGTCGATTACATCTGCTCTGAATCGCACCAGCATTTGTGGCGTGGTTTGCCCTCCGATACCCCGGTTGACCAGAGATTTATTGGAGAACAATTCAGGGTCAAATCGCAACCAGTTTTCGAAGATGGAATTACCCATGAAAACAACTCTTTTTTCTCCCACCATCAAATAATCAATGGACTCATTTTTAAATCTGAATCGGGTAAGGTCTGCCCAGTCCTGGCCAAAAGAGAATATAGGTGCCATTACATTCAATATTAAAAATATGAAAACGAATAATCGGTAGTTCATTTGGAAAAAAAGTTATGCCTGAAAAGTATTTCGAATGCAAAAGTAAAAATCAGAGCCATATTCTGAATAATAATTTGAATTAGTTTTAAGCTTTTTTAGATTTCTAGAATATTGAATGGAATATGTGTCTTTAAAATTTTGCAAGGCCAATGTTTATATAAATTTTAATATTTGAATAAGTTAATTTGAGCTCCGGGATATTAAAAAATAATGTTTCTGTTAACTATATTTAGTCAAAAAAAAAGAGGAATCAATCAGCTTTAATATCATTTTCATTTTATTCAGCTGATTAATTATTAGTAACTTGCCCGCTCTATGAATTATATTTATTTGTTTTTCGCTGCCGTCATTCCTCCCTTATTAATTGGATTGTATTTATACTACAGAGATAAGTATACGAAGGAACCTTTAAAATTGATCTTAAGAAGTTTTTTTCTGGGTTGGCTGATCGTCTTACCCATATTAGGGATCCACTATTTTTTGGATTGGACGGGTAGTTATGCCTGGATCGATAACAATATCAACACGGATTCGATTTGGAAATCATTGATAGAGTCATTTATTATGGCATCGATTCTTGAAGAAGGATTTAAGTATTTTGCTTTCAAAAAAGGCATATGGAAAAGCAGGTATTTTGATGAATTTTATGATGGTATTTTTTATGCAGCATTGATATCGCTTGGTTTTGCTACCCTGGAAAATATATTTTATGTTTTTGATTATGGTATCGAAACCGGTCTGACACGGGCTGTTACGGCTATTCCGGCGCATGCTTTTTTCGGTATAACCATGGGTTTTTATTTCGGTTTGGCAAAATTCAAATTAAGGAACAGAAGGAAAAATCTGATCCTGGCCTTTGTAGTGCCTGTAATCTTGCATGGCCTGTATGATCTGATCGTATTTGAAATAGCCAGATTAAGCGCGGAAGACTCGATCCTGTTTGATCTTTTAGCCGTTTCTTTCTGGGTACTGATGATCGGTATGTTGTTATGGAGCCTGAGAAGAATTAAGCGTCTTTTGAAAAGGGATGCAAATGAGATAGAGATTAATTTGGGTGAAAATTCAGTGCACTAACTTTCATTTTTCAACTTTTGATTGTTGATTTGGCCCTACATTCATCGATTAATTGAATAGCTTAATCTATAGATGCCGGATTCCTGAAACTTTTGTCTGCTTCTCATTCGTTTAAAATATAAAAGAAAAGAACTATGAGCATTTTTAGAGTAATACTTGCGATCGTTTTCCCACCATTGGCCGTTTTAGATGAAGGTTGCGGTTCTATCGTGCTGGTTACAATTCTCACACTTGCAGGGTGGATTCCGGGTGTGATCGCTGCGTTGATTATTCTGAATCGAAAATAATTCTAACCCTTGGATTTCTAGTATAAATAGAAATATTCAGCTATTTCGCTGAGGGGTTAGTTGCCTGAGATCAGTTTGCTGCCTTGCCAAAGATTTTTTTCTTCCAGTTTTTTGTCAATCATGGATATGATCTCAAAATTTTTGAGCCCGTCCCATTTTGGAGCAATCAATAAATGGGGTGGGGATTCACTGATGAATCTATCAAGAATGATCTCTGGTTTAAGTATGGAAATGAATTCAGTGATCAGCTCAATGTAATCTTCAACTTTAAAGAGGTCGAACATTTCCGGCGTATTTTTGTACTGATAAGCCATCATGGTGTGTTTTACGATCTGCAGATGGTGCACCTTCAAAGAATCCATCGGCAATTCATTGATCCGGTAAGCATGATCCAGCAGGTCTTGCCTGCTTTCGCCCGGCAAACCAAGAATCATATGACCACCAAGATGCATGCCCCGGTCTTTGGCCATCTCAAAAGCCTGAATGGTCTCACCATAAGTATGGCAACGGTTGATTGTCTCCAGCGTGCTGTCAAGTGTGCTTTCAATTCCAAAATCCAGTGAAATAAAACAATTTTTGGCTAATTCTTCGAGCAAGTCAAGGGTTTCTTCCGTGATACAATCCGGTCTTGTACTGATGACCATACCGATAACTTCAGGGTGGCTTAATGCTTCCAGGTACATGGCTTCCAATGCCTTGGTTTCTGCGTAGGTATTGGTGAAAGCCTGAAAATAAGCCAGGTATTGTTGTGTCTTGTATTTTTTAGAGAAAAAGGCGATACCCTCATCCAGTTGCTGGCTGATTGGTTTGACAGGTTTGCAATATTTTGGATTAAAAGTATTGTTATTGCAATAGGTGCATCCCCCTTTGCCTTTCGTGCCATCCAAATTAGGACAGGTGAACCCGGCATTCAGAGAAATTTTCTGAACCCTGTTTTCAAAAGTTTGCTTTATAAAGGAAGTATAATCTCTATATCTTTTTCCCGGACTAAAATACGTATGCTCCATAGTGCCGCAAAACTAAATAAATATTGGGTTTGATGCCCATTACGATTGAAAATTTCGTCATTTGCCGCCTGAATGACAAATTCAGAAACAGGAATGCCATGGATTGTTCGAAAATGATGAAGCTTGTATGATAATGAAATTGAATTTTGTAGGTTCATTTTGGAATTGACTGAAGGAATGATAATTTTGCCGAAAATTAAACTTTAAGCAAAAGTAAAATGGATTTTTGGATAGGAGATTGGGTGAGAAATAAGAAAACCGGAAAAACTGGAAAGTTTGAAGGTTTGTTTGCAAATGGGAAAGCAAAAATTAAAATAGGCAGTAAACATTATTTGGTGCCTGCGGTAAATCTGGAGGGTTTGAATAAAAAGGAAATAGAACTATTGGAAGAATCGCTTCGGAAAGGGTCTGTTAAGGAACCCAAAATCAAAAAAATAAGCAAGGATTTTGATCCTGTTTTAGATTTGCATGTCAATAAACTGGCGCCTCACCTGGATGGGAAACAACCGGAAATGATTCTTTTGCACCAGTTGGACAAAGCAAGAAATTTCATAGAAACGGCCATCGATAAGCATCAATTGACCGTCAAATTAATTCATGGGAAGGGAACAGGAGCCCTGAAAATGGAGATAGAGCATATGCTGGCGGATTATGATGAGATCCTGTTTCAAAATACCATTCACAATGGAGGGGCCATTGAAATTCTGTTTAAATACTAAGTTTTGTCCTCTTTTTGACTATACTTTTGGAGATTAAGAGAACAAATAAAAGTTAGATGCGTTTGATAATTATTATCGTGAAAGAAAACCTGCTTGAAAAATGAGAAAATTGTGATTTAGGCAATAAATCACGATAACGAATCCGTTTTTTTTATGTAAAATCTTTATGAATAGAGTAAAATTTGTAATATTGGCTTTGTATAGAGTTCATATGTAATATATTTGTTATATGTTTGAACCCTTAAATTATGCCAATCCAAGAGAAATATTGCATTTTTTTAAAATTATATAATATTCTAATATCAGATTCGTTTTTGATTTGATTAAAATATTTAAATAGAAGATAATGAAGTTATTAAAATTCAAATCCTGGGGAAAATTGTTTTTATTAGTTGGAGTAGTGGTTTTTCTAAGCTCCTGCCAAAGAGGTTATGGATGTCCTTACGATTTTAGTGTGATCGTGGATTTCTTTAGTGCCATCATTGGTTAACAGAACATTTTAATCAGGAAACCAGATTCCCGCAAATATCTACCTTGCATCGATACAGGTGCAGGGTCTTTTTGTTTCTACGATTGAGCCTGATAAATTTACCTGAATATTCAAAAAATGCTTTTAAAAATGGTTTAGAACCTCGATTTTTAGCATTAGGATGGAATAGGGATTGAAATGATCCCCCAATAATTGTTTCGATCTAATGTTTTAATCAGAATTTCATTCCATATAATTTTGTTTTTTGCAATGTAACTTCCTTTAATAAAGCTATTTTTGTTGTCAAAATTCCTATAAATGTCAAAGATTCATCTTATTTCCATCGGAGGTGCCGTAATGCATAACATAGCTTTAGCTTTACAGGAAAACGGACACACGGTGAGTGGTTCAGACGATGAGATCTACAATCCTTCAAAACGGAGATTACTGGATGCAGGATTGCTTCCTGCAGAAATAGGATGGCACCCGGAAAGAATCCATTCAGGATTGGATGCGATCATTCTGGGTATGCATGCCCGGGAAGGAAACCCTGAAATGGAAAAATCGAAAGAACTGGGTATTCCGATGTACTCTTTTCCTGAGTATATTTACGAACACGCTAAGGATAAAAAACGGGTTGTAGTCGCAGGAAGTCATGGTAAAACGAGCACTACTTCGATGATCATGCATGCTTTGAAAAGAGAAGGCATTGAGTTTGATTATCTGGTTGGGGGACAGATTGAGGGATTTGATTTGATGGTTCGGTTATCAGACGCGCCGCTGATCATTCTGGAAGGGGATGAATATTTGAGTTCAGCTTTGGACAGAAGACCTAAAATGTTGTTGTACAAACCACATATTGGCGTTGTTACTGGTATCGCATGGGATCACATGAATGTATTTCCCACATTTGAAATATATAAAGAGCAATTTGATCTGTTTTTGGATACTTTTGAATCAGATGGAAAGGTATTTTGTTTTTCTCCGGATCAGGAAGTTAAGGATTTGATGGATCGAAATGACGGGCACCAAACTGAGATCATTGCTTACGACAAGATAGGGGATGATCAGATGAAAGAAATGCAGATTTTTGGGCCCCACAATCAGGCCAATTTAAGAGCAGCAGAACTGGTTTGTAATGAATTGGGGATGAGCAGTGAAGTTTTCATGGGACATATGATCGAATTTACCGGAACAGCCAAAAGATTGCAGAAATTAATAGACAGACCAGGTTTAAAAGTTTTCTTTGATTTTGCACATGCACCTTCCAAATTAAGAGCAACCGTTGAAGCAGTCAGATTAGAATATCCGGACTATAATTTTATTGCCCTTTACGAACTGCATACCTTCAGCAGTTTGAATAAAGATTTCATCATGCATTATGCCGGCACGATGGATCATGCGGATAAAGGCTTGGTTTTCTACAATGCTCACACACTGGCGATGAAAAAAATGCCTGATCTGTCAGCTGATTTTGTCAAGGGAGCTTTTGCAAATGATCAACTGGAGATTTGTACTGAAAGGGAACAACTGGAAACATTTGTAACAAATAATAAAAAAGAAAACACGGTTTTTTTATTCATGACCTCCGGTAATTTTGGAAAGTTGGATATAAATTCAATGTTTGATTAAATGTTAATAAGGCGTACAACACACATCTAAAATCTCGATTTTGATAAAACGATCTTTCAAATTATTCAGGACCGGTTTCATGTTGATCTTGCTTTTGGTTTCCTTCACGGGAAATATAAAGTCTCAATCATCGATCATAGAGCGATCCGGAGACTTGTTATTTGTTGGTTTACCTGTATTGGCCTTTGGCGTTACTTTTTTGGAAAACAGCAATTTTGAGGGCAGCAGGCAAGCCATGCTTAGTATTGGTACAGCCGGAATGGCCACCAATTTTCTAAAAAGAGTGATAAATGATCCGAGGCCGAACGGGGAACGTTTTGGATTTCCTTCAGGACACAGTGCGATGGCATTTACAGGGGCTGCATTCATTCAGCACCGGTATGGGTGGGCTTACGGCATTCCTGCATATTTACTTGCCTCCTACGTTGGTTTCACCCGCATCTATGCGAATAAGCATGACTTATGGGATGTCATGGGAGGCGCAGCCATCGGAATCATTTCTGTGAATTGTTTTACGACGAGATATAAAGACACAAAAATAAAACTAAATATAACTGGAAATGGACAAAGCAATTTATTAAACCTGAGTATGGTTTTTTAAAGGACTTTTTCTTTGAATTACTAAGAAAGTTAAAATTGAATTTATGCTTGGACAATATGTTATTTTTTAAAATTTCTAACGTATCTTTAAAACCATATTAAATTCTACTTGTTAAAAAAATCAGTTTCAAATTAACAATTTGGATATTAATTAATCGAAAAGCTTGCTTCTAGTTTGGTATGAATGAATCCGAAATAGCTTCAAATAAGAAATGGTTTGCCTTCTATACCAGATCAAGAGCAGAAAAACAACTTTTTACACGGCTTACGGATAGAGGTTTTATTTCTTTTTTGCCTTTAATCACTAGGTTGAAACAATGGAGTGACCGAAAAAAAAAGGTAAAAGAACCTTTGATTCGATCCTATGTTTTTGTCAAAATAGAACCAGAGCGAATTCTTGAAATTTTGAAAGTACCGGGTGTTGTGGGCATATTAAAATACTTAGGGGCTCCAGCAGTTGTAAAAGATTTCGAGATTGAAAATCTAAAAATTTTAGTTGATGGATCTGATGAAAATGTCGAATTTGTTGATAAAGCTGATTTTAGTAAAGGAGACCTTGTAAAAGTCGTAAAAGGACCTTTTGAAGGATTGATTGGAGAATATGTGAGAATGAAAGGTAAATATCGTCTGATAATCGAGATAGAAGCCTTGGGAAGTTTACTTTCAGTAGAAATTAAGGGAAATGCTGTCAAGAGTTTAGCTGCAAATTCCTAATTTTGATTATTTAATAACAAGCTTATTAATTAGAACGTTAAAGGTTCATAATAACGAATTATTCACTAGTTTTGCTTTTCTATCAGTAAACAGTAATATTTCTACCTTATATTTAATTAAAGATTGTTTTACCTACAAGAAAAAACATATTTAGTCATATATGCAAGTGATTTTAGCATAGTTAATAGATTCACTTTTTAGAACAATAATAATGAACAAAATTTTAGTATTTTTTTTCGCCCTGTTGCTTTTCGGATCCTTAATCTCCAGTTGTGTTTCTCCCAAGGAAGTATTGTATTTTCAGACCATTCAGAATGATACAATAGTGGGAAGAGAATATAGTTACGAACACGTTTTAGAAGCAGATGATTTATTGTCGATAAATGTTTCTGCTGCAGATTATGAAACAGTAATGCCTTTTAACTTGCCGGTGGTCTCCCAAAATTTATTGGATGGGAGAGCGACTGGGGTACCAGTACAACAAAATTATTTAGTTCAGAAAAATGGAACTATTGATTTTCCTGTATTGGGAAATATTAAAATAGCAGGGCTTACCCGTCAACAAGCCAAAGAATATCTTATTGAAAAATTGAAAATTTATGTTGAGGATCCCATTATTAATTTGAAAATCATGAATTTTAAAATTACTATTTTGGGCGATGTACAAAGACCTGGAACTTTCAGTATTAATAATGAAAGGATAACAATTTTAGAAGCCTTAGGTATGGCCGGTGATTTAAATATTACCGGAAGACGTGATAATATTTTGGTTATAAGGGAAATTGATGGTGAAAATGCATATACGAGGATTGATATTACTACGGATGAAATTTTTAATAATCCGGTTTATTATTTGAAGCAAAACGATGTGATATATGTTGAACCGAATAAAAACAGAATGAATACTTCTGCTTATAGTCCTTGGATAGGTGTAGTCTTAAGTTCAGTATCGATACTTGCAACAATAATTGGATATATAATTAGATAATAATTAGTTGATTATAATATATAAAATATTAAACATAAAATATTTTAATAATGAATTTTGATTTACAGGATAGGCCGAACCAAATACAGGGGGATGAAACGATTAATCTCCGGGAACAATTCGAGCGATATATAAGGTTTTGGCCATGGTTCATTGTCGGCGTTATTTTTGCCGGTGCCGGTGCTTTTTTATTTTTGAAATATTCTATCCCTATATATGAAGCCCATTCATCTATTTTGATCAAGAGTGATTCAAAATCATCCGGACTATCTGAGTTAACTGCTTTTGAAGATCTTGGAATTTTAGGTGGGGGAACAAATAAAGTTGACAACGAGATCTACATTTTGAAATCCAGGGCTATTATGCGTGGAGTGGCAGATGATATGAGCTTGAATATTCGATATTTTGTTAAAGGAAAATTGTCAAGAAGGACTATTGAAGTTTACAATAACCTGCCTTTTAATTTGAGTTTTGAAAATGATTCAATAGTTAATAATTTAAAAACTAGTTTCATTGTAAATATCGATTCTGATTCTACATTTAAGATTAAAGACTTAAAAGCAGAATCTGTCAGAAAAGGATTTTTTGGACAAGATTTTGAAATGTCATTTGGGAATATATTACTCACGCCCAATGTAGATTTTTTTGAAAGATATAAGGGAGTTGATATTACCGTTAATATTAGTCCTATGGAAGATCTGGTCGCTTCTTTAAGCCAGGAAGTAAGCGTTGAAGCAGCAGACAAGTTTTCAAGTGTGATCAATTTAGGCCTGCAATCCAATATACAAAGCAGAGCAATAAGCATTTTAGATTTATTGGTTGATAAATATAACGAAGATGCCATCGATGATAAAAATCAAATATCAAGGAATACGCTCGAGTTTATTGATGACAGGCTTTCAATAATTGTTGGTGAACTTTCAACAGTAGAAAAAGATGTTGAGAGCTTTAAATCTTCCAGACAATTGACAGATATCGCTTCTCAGGCACAGGTGTTTATGGAAAGTGTTGTTGGAAATGAAAAAGCAATTTTAGAGCTCAATACGCAAAGTAGTTTAATTGATTTTTTGATAGAATATCTTGCAGTTCAGAGCAATGAACTCATTCCGTCAAATCTTGGTTTCTCTGATGCTGGAATTCAATCATCAATTTCAAAGTATAATGAAATTGTGTTGGAACGAAACAGACTGTTGAAAAGTTCAAGCGAGTTGAATCCTGTAATCATTAATCTGAATGAACACTTAAATAGTATTAGGAGAGGACTTACTGCAAGTTTGGACAATACAAAAAGAGGGCTGGAGATTCAATTGCAGCAATTGGGTAAACAAGTAGCGAAAGTAAATGCTAAGATCGCTTCTGTTCCAAGAAATGAGAGACAATATAGGAATCAGGAAAGAGAGAGGAAGATCATTGAAGCATTGTACTTGTATTTATTGCAGAAAAGGGAAGAAACGGCTATTTCTTTGGCAGTAACCACACCAAATGCGAAAATTATTGACAGAGCATATAGCAACGGTATTCCAGTTTCTCCAAAACCCAAGATCATCTATCTTATTGCATTATTAGCGGGTCTGGCCATTCCTTTTGGTATTATTTATCTTTTGGATATAATGGATACAAAAGTCAGGGGCCGAAAAGACGTGATGGATAAATTGAATGTACCTATTTTAGGAGATGTTCCTGAAGCAGAAGAAAAAAATCCTGGAATACTGAAATCAACAGATCGTTCCAGTATTGCTGAGTCATTCAGATTATTGGTTACAAATCTGGATTTTATGCTGACTGAATCATCCGATTCTGGCAAAACATTATTAGTGACCTCTTCTCAAAGTAAAGAAGGGAAAACCTTTATTGCATTGAATATCGCAGCAACATTGGCCTATTCAGGTAAGAAAGTGGCTGTTTTAGGACTTGATCTTCGCGCACCTAAACTGATGAAATATCTGGGAGGAAAGAAAGGAAAAGGGGTGACACACTATATTACAAACAGCGAATTAACATTGAAGGATATTGTTAATGATTATAATCAAGTTGAAAACATGGATGTATATACTTCAGGTATTATCCCTCCAAATCCTGCTGATTTATTGAAAAGTGACCGGATTAAGGAATTATTCAAAGAACTTAAAGCAAGATATGATTATATTATAGTGGATACGGCTCCTGTTAGTATGGTAACAGATACACTGCTATTAAATAAATTCGGTGACCTTGCAATATATGTTGTCCGGGCAAATGTTTTGGATAAACGAATGTTGGTAGTTCCTGATTCCTTACATAAAGAAAATCGTTTCTCAAATATGGCTATCCTAATCAATGGAACCGATTTCACGAAAGGATATGGATATGGATATGGATATGGATATGGATATGGATATGGATATGGATACGGTGGTGCAGGAAAAGACTGACTGAATGACTGACTGACTCGTCATCAACAATGAATATGTGCAAAAGAAGTGCAAGTGGAAGTTCAAGTGGAAC